>Ga0302280_1000389_pt1 | contig 38578 bp, 30 predicted proteins | sample III_Fen_E1_1_FD_198771 | JGI IMG/M metagenome (GOLD analysis project Ga0302280, IMG submission 198771) | Peat permafrost microbial communities from Stordalen Mire near Abisko, Sweden - III_Fen_E1_1 | ecosystem: Environmental > Terrestrial > Soil > Wetlands > Permafrost | place: Sweden: Abisko... | reverse complement strand
GCGTTTTGCACTGATCAAACTTTTACTACAGTTGGGCTAACTCAGCGTGTATGCTAATTTAACGTTCTTTCTATTACTGAATTTTTTTTTTTAGTTTACTCACCTATTGAGAGTAAGCAGCAATCTATGATTTTACCTAGGGTTTGCGCTGAGCAAGCGCTTCGATTGAACTTTCTATGTTACTGAGCAAATTAGAGTAGTGGTCTGTGTATTTGGCAACCTTTCTGTTATTGTCAATAATACGATGTAGGTGCTCAATTTACTTTTCCCTGGCGTGCTGCCCTACTTCTTCAACAGTTAACGAGTTGCCTCGGTTAATGGCTTATTTGACATCATCAACTCGACCTTTGATTTCCATGCGAGCTTGAACCTCAGCCATTCGTTATTTTAGCCTCTCCTCCAAGTCCATAGCCTTCTCTTTAATTTTACTACGAATATTGTCGTACTATCGCTCAAGGGTAATGACCTTTTTCTTACTATTAAGGTTATCCTCTTAAAGTTTGATGATGTAGGCCTTATCCTGCTATTCTTTGGCCAAATCTGCCAACTACTTTTGTCTTTCTAGCAATTAAGCCTCCTTTTATGTTATACTCTCTCTGAGTCCATTAAGCCGATTCATTTTGCTGTTTTAATACTTAATGACGGTGATATTCTCTATTAGCTTGTTGCGAGCGATTTTTTCGATCTTTTAGGACAATTTACGGTTCTACTGCTTGAAGATTTTCAACTACTACTCTTCTTTTTCGATTGATTTTTTAAGACCCGCCTCGCTTCCCAGCAACCCCCACCACTCCTAAAGATTCGCTTTGTTTAAGGTACGATTATCTATCTAACTCTTGTTGAGTTCTGATAGCAACTGCTCCACTTTTTGCCCTAATCCATCGATAAGCGTGACTCTTTCCTGCTTTTCGATACCTAATTCGTTGATCTTCTTTTCATTGACTGACTTGTAGTTATTAAAGCCGTTTTTAATAGCGAGGATGTTTTCATTGATAGGTATGCCGTCTCCAAAGAACTTAATAATGATAAAAATACCCTCTAAAGCTGATCAATCTGTCCGTGTTTCTCCTGATCTTTCTCTTGCAAAAGCTTAAGCTACATTTCAAGATACTTGATTTCGTCCTGCAGTCCTTTGATGTACTGATCTTCCAGCACTTCAGTTTTAGGTTTATTTTTCAGTTTGTCAATTTTAGATGTGAAGGTGGACGACAATGTTGTTTTATCGAAGCCTTCAATCTTTTTATTAGTTGGAGAGGACACCTGTTTTATGGTCATCGACTGACCGATTAAACTCGCAGTGGATTTGTTCCCCTTCATGCCAAGTTCGAAATTGTGTTTATATATAACTAAGTGATATGTTTAAATAATGGCATAATAGTCTGCGACTACTCTGCATTGGGAAGTATTATGAGAGTATCATAAAATATTTAAGACCATCTTCGAGATATATTCTCATTTTACAAACAAACAAAACTTCATTTCATTCATTATATTTAAGTTTCATCAGTTGATGATAACTATGGCAATTTATTTTGCAATTTAGATCAATTTCCTTTGATGTAGTTTAGGGCAAATATTAAGGCCATTGGTTTAGATGAAGTTAAAAAAATAAAACTTAACAGCAATTGTACATGTTAAAATAATAAACATAACTACTTAATATAAATTAGGCTTCAACATATTATGATCGGAGGATAAATAATCATACACTTAAATTTACCCTTGATAATTACCGAATGCACCAAGAAGATTACTTCTCTATGATTTTCCACTTTTATAACCCTTAAATTTATTACTGACTCCAAGGAACTGTATAAGTAGGCCATAATATTTTTAATGTAAGTTAGCCTCGAACAATATATTCGGAACTTTCGTATCTTTTACCAACAACTATCGAAAGGCCATGCCAAAGAGGAAGTACTCAGCAGACAGTTCAAAACAATGATAGAGAACGAACTGAGAAAGTGGAAAAAAGGATATACCACCTCCAAGTAGGCATAGATCCAGTCGACCTCTTAGATTTCATTTTTAGCGAAAATTCGTCAAAATAGAGCGATAAAATCTAAAGACAAGATTAGCGTCTAAGCGTTGTACCTATCATCTAAGTTGTAAAATGTGGTGGTCTTTGGGTATCTGTTTCTAATATTCGAGTCCAAAAATGTGCTAACATTCGAGTACTTATAGCAACAACTAAAATAACCATTGAGCAACAAAGATGTTTTTAGTGAAAAGGCACTCAGGAAATTAAACTTTGTGTGGGAAAAATTTGATCAAGTCATATATGGCAAGCGAAAGATCGTGCGCTTCGAAAAACAGTTGGAGGAGTATTTCAAGGAATTGCCACAGACTTTCATTGACCTGCTGTATTCAATCATTACCCAAGGCAAAAAACTGTTCACTGAAAACGTTTCGCTATATTTTCAGTAGTTAACCAAAATAATGGCAATTAAGATTGATTATTTCGAATTAAACAATCAGGATGTCTTGAAGATGACTACCTTTGGATCAGACTATAAACAGTCTTTTAAGATGGGGTGCTTAACTAATGACAATGTATTCGTATTTGTTGTAAAAATGCCACAGAAGAAATAGGTGCAGCTCAATAAGGAGATTACCCTTGAGAAATTTGGGTCTATTTCATAAGTATTAAACAGAATGTATATCACGACCAGCAAGGAGTATCTTAATTTAAAGAACATGAAGAATCGAAATGATCAAAAGTTATAAAGTCAGGGATTAATAGAAAGCACCACAAAATTCAGAGATTCAGGATTCACTATCATTTGAGATTCATAAGCCAAATCATTGCTTGATTTATTTTTGTATTTTCACAAACTAAATTTTTTAAAATTAGCAAAAATAGAAGAAATCGGAAGATTTGTTAGCTGAAGAAGTTCTTTCAATCAGAAAGATTTATTTATTTATCTTTTTAAAATGTGCTTTACAGATATCAACTTCACCACAGAGCAATACCTCGAATTCAAAACTTGGATTTGCTTTATAGAGAGCTATTTATTGATCTCTTTCCTAAACATTATAATTTTATTGAATGCAGGGCAATTTTAATATTAGTATTCCCTCAATTCCAAATTCTATCGTGAAATTCAAAATCCAGGACATCAAAGTCAAAGGATTTGTTGGCAAATAAGTCCGCTTCAGAGAAGATAAATCCTATCTCGCCAGAAAGTTTATTAACACTTTCGACAACATAAAACCTCCCACCAAAATAACTGAGTAAGACAACAAAAGTCAGCTCTCAACCAACCTTTCAAAAGCCTTTCGACTAAAAGAAGATAACTTTCGGTTAATCGTGGACAGAGATATTAAAAAATTGTATTTGTAATATGAGAAAAAGAAAAGTATAGAAAGGGATAATAGTGAGGATGAAAATAAGTTGGTTCGAGGGTACAGTTTTGCCAAAAGTGGAATGAACGATAGTCTAGATTATGAAATCAAAAGGCATGGGTCGGAAGTCAAACGTCAGGAATCTATCATCGATAACAATTATTTCAATTAGACTTAAGAATCTTTCGAGGAAGAGGAGGAAGAGGATAAAAAAATATAAATACAACCAAGAGTACTAAAGCAAAATAATAATAAGCCTTCGGCTGTATTTAAAAGTGAAGATCGATGGCAGAATGATCAGAGGATCTTAAACAGCAAAATCAAACTTGGACCGGGGGAATATATCCATCCTAAATAACTTAAAAAAATAATGCAGCACCGCCAATAGGCAAACCCGTAAAAGTCAATTAACATACACCGAATTAAGGAAATGTTTAAAGACGATAAAAATCAAAATATTTCCTTATTGTATCCTTTAAATAATGCAAAAAGGTAATAGCTCCAAAAGGAACACTACAGTAGCATGTTTATCCCCTCAAATCAGGACCGGTTCGGCAATCCGCTTTATCCACTTTCTCTGAGCCCTTCTGTACCTGGTCCAGGTAGTTATGAATTCAACGATACTCTGGAATAACAAGCTAAAAAAATAATAATAGTTGAGGAACAACGCAAACTCCTGAAAGAGTGGTATAATGATTGATAATAATTAATTTTTTTAATGAACCCGCATTATACTTCATAAAGTTATTTGAATAGGATGAATTCAGTCATTGATGGATTCTTCCATTAAATTAATTCAATGCCGATATTAATAATCATGAATCGGAGAATATCAGAGCTGTCCTGACAGCTCGCTTTATTCGTCAGGATTGTAGTCGAATCCGCTGAAATATTTGTTTTCGATGGGGTCGTTGTCACGCATTGTCGAGTATGAGCTCACTGACTCGAGACTGGAGGATGTGATAGCTGCGCTGAAATAGGTAGTATCATGTTCATTCTTGAGGATGGGCACAAATGGTGATTTATATTTACGCTGAAGAACACATTCCCAGTTTATCCCCTTAAACCAAGGATGCATTAGAATCTCATGCACGCCCTAGATAGAACTAAAAATACCCTCATTCCGAGTCTCATCATCGGATCTTTCCTAAAGAGTCCTTATAATAGGTTGACGCATTCCCTTGACAGTTGAAATTCCTCATCGACAACGAAGTCCTGGAATTTGATAGACTCATAAAGCTCATTGAGATTTTCGCTATAAAAAGGTGGAAATCCTGTCACCATTTAATGCAGTAGGGATCCAAGACACCAAAAATCTACAGCTTTACTGCAATCACGTTGGAAAAGAATCTCCGGTGCTGTATACTCTGGCATTCCAGAGATGGAGAAAATATTCTCCTGCCCACGTTTAATCTTCTTACTGAGGCCAAAGTCCGTTAATTTGGCAAATCCCTTTCGATCAATCATGATATTTTCTGGTTTCAAGTCACGGTAAACTATATCTCTGCTATGCATGTAGTCTAATGCAAGCACAATCTGTGAGATATAAAACTTAGCCCTGAGTCAGATGAAAAGTTACTGTTATTCTGAGAATTTTTCTTTGATTGCAAGGAGGTTGTAGAGTTCTCCGCCAGGGCAATATTCGAGGATGAAATAGAACTTATGTTAATTCTGGAAAGAGGTGATGATCTGAATAATGAAGGGATGTGAAAACTTGATTAGAAATGGTGTACTTATATGAGGCGGTTGCGTTCTGCAAAAATGTATTTGAGTTTATTCTGCTGTGCGATAAGCTTTTTCTTTACAACCTTCATGGCGTAAACTTTGTTAGTCTCACACTCTTTCACCAGGAAGATTTTCCCAAAACAGCCTTTTCCGATCACACAGAGCAGTTAATAGTCATCAATGGTGTGCTCAATATTGGGCTCAGTCATCTCGGCCATGATTTATTATAATAAATTTATGCTTCAATGATACCATTCTGACATATTCAGCTCAATTTGCATCAGGAAAGTCATAAAATACGGGTGAAAAGAGATATCTTATTAGTTCAACATTTATAAAATTGTAAAATAATGCAGGGTAGTCAAAGATAAACCTCATGAATTTGAATTTTGGAACCGAACCGAAAAATATAAAATTAGACGTTAAGGATGAGTCGCCATCAAAATACATTTAAATAGTTGTCATTTGTCAATGTTAATATTATGCAGGATCACTAAAACAAAAATTGTTATGTCCTGTTTAAAAAGAGTAATCAATACTTCTTAAAAGCGGCTTGTTTATTTTTTTGTCTCAACAGTCAACTTTGCAACAGTAGAAACAGTAAGAGATGCTTTAAACCTTCTCAAAGTGTAATTTATTAGATATTTTCACAAAACAAAAGAGATTATATCAGAAAGATATCTTTAATAATTGGTGGAATTTAAATGTTATTTTTCTTCCACTTCCATTCATCTGAAAAGTCTTACAATTGTCGTTTGGCTTCTTATTAATAAGAAGGAATAAATATGTAGCCTAGTAAGTGCCTCTCTTTCCTGATCATCACTAATATTCAATAGTCATTCAATATATTTAAGCGTTGTATTCAATATATTTATTTAAAGAAAAGCTAATATGGCAGCCTCATTCGCAAGCAGGCTTTCAGGCCTAAAAAAACTCAGTCAGACCGAATAAGGTAACTGATTCACTATGCAGAAGGTAAACAGTTTAAGCTTACCCTACCTCCTGACTCTTCATAGAAATCGACCTATGAACCCTCGACAACCTTCAACAATACTCGTTCATCCTTCCGGTTACTCAAGGGACGAATTGATCGAGGTCCTTCTACTGACAAACAGTGTATTCTTGAATTTATCTCAGAAATTCCTTCAATTAATCAAATAAATGATACTAAAGTTAATGCCATACAGAAACTATCACTAATAGAACCAGACAAAACAAACTTTAAACTTGTTTTAAATGATGATCCGCTGATCGAGGATAAAAAGATCACTCCTTAGCAACCTAAAGTGCCGTTACAAAAACGGATTCATATCGCTCGAGAACCTCAGAAAGAAGAACCGAAGATAGAGGAACCTCCAAAAAAGGAGGTAAAAGTTGAGCAGAAACCAAAGGAATAACTACCAGTTCAAACAATGGAGAAGAAATAATCACAAAAGATAATTCCTGCTGGAGAGAAACCTATTCGAGAAGAAGAAGCTGAAGAGTCAATGCCTCCTGAAAGTGAAAACGATTTGGTTAAGTGCCCCGAGGGATGTGGGAGGTCGTTCAATAGAAAAGCTTTGGAAAAGCATGCCAAAGCTTGCAAATTGGTGTTTATGTCCAAAAGAAAGGAATTTAATTCTGAGGCGAAGCGAATTACTTCTAAATAGCAGGCTTTAATCGCCAAACAGACTAAAATAAAAGAGAAGAAAGAGATGGGAAACACACGAGGCAAGGCAGGCTTCGGAAAAACTGGAGATAATTGGAAAGCAGCATCTGAGGAGTTTCGCGCAGTCATAAAGGCGAACAAGAAGTAAGAGAAGGCTAAAGATGAGGCGGAATAAGAAGAAGGAGATAATGCTTAAGAGTTATAGGATAAGAAGGTGGTGAATCAAATTTGTCCATTCTGCTAAAAGCAGTTCAATTAACTCTTCATTGAGAAACATCTTTAAAGTTGTCCTCAAAAAAAAGAGAGGTAACGAGTATAGAAAAAGAAAACAGGCAAAAAATGATTATCATCTCATGTAATTTTCATAAATCAGCAACGTTATTTAATTAATCATTTGGATTTAAATAAAAATAAAATCATTTCTTCAGCTCTTCATTTCAGCCACTTTTTTATTAGTTACTGGTTACGACTGAAAAAATTATACACCTCTTCTTTGGTAGTTAGGAGACGCATTTCCTTCAATTTATCGAGATTGACATTAGCAATTGTTGGCTTTTTAGAAGAACTTTAAGGATCTGTTTTGTTGTATTTTTTAAGAATAGGCCATTATCTTTATTTTTATTTGCTTACCCTACTCTTTTCCACCTTTTATCTTTAGTTGTCCTTTTTTTATACACTTGGCAATTCACTTTTCTATTTGATTTTGCGGCGTATTCTCTCAATGAAACACGCTTAGAATTATTTACTGAATGGAGCTGGATTTGAGGGGACAGGAATTGGCTTGCTCTTTGAACTACCATTTGTAATTTTAGGAGGAAGATTAAAGGGATCTATCTCTATAACTTCGGGTTCTTCTATAATTCCTTCCTCCAAGTCAACAACTGCAGGACTGCTTGTGCTATTGTTCTTCATAGAAATATCAGCATTGTCATCTTCAATGACTTAAATTCTCTCGCCTTTTATTGTTTTCATCTTGCTGAGTATCTGATTTCGGACACGATTGATCTCCTGTTAATTTCGTTAATTTTGCAGTTTGTACCTCTTGCGCTCGACTGTCTGCAGATGAATGGGAAGCATCGAGCGATCCATCGAATTAAACTATAAAGGTTTTGGAGGTTCCAAACGCTTTATGATGTCTTTTTGTATCTCGATGTCGTTCATTAGCTGATAATATTCTTTTGAAGGACGAGAACAATACTTGTTTCTTAATTACTCCAATTAAGTATAGTAATTGAAATCCTAATCATCTACAATTGATTATTTAAATTTGACCAGCTAATTTGAGTAATTAGATTCGTTAATGGAAATGTTTACATTGGAACGATCAGCGTAAAATATGCTATCATCTCCTGGCAATCTTGGCACAATACCATGGATAGTAGTAGGTCGAATACTACGAACGAAATCATGGATTTAGTTGTAGTTGGAGTGGAGACTATAAGGAATACACTAAATTAATTGTTTTTGGTACGTAGATGCGATTTTGGTGACGAAAAGTTGGGTGGTTAGACCAGCCGCTTAATATGAGCCCAATAGCATGTGGATCTTTCTTTAAAGCATCAAACAATTTGCGTTTATCGACAACCTGAAAGAAACCCTCATCAATGTTGGTAGTAAACAGTTCAATATCGTAGTCAGTTGATTTAAGAGTCTCATATCTGCGTTCATCCACGAGGATATAGGTATCATAATGATGAGCGACAGCCTCAAGAACTTCTTCTTTCCCATAAGTGTCAAGACCGAGAATGATGCGTGTGTGTTCATTTAGCCTCAATTATTAATCAATGAAATCAATCACCAATTTTATTGCTTATTATCGAGGAGGAAAACTATATCTAGGCTTTAGAAAAGTATTGTCGAGGTAGAGGACATCCACATGGATGGAACAGTTGTCAAATTCAGCATTGCGCTTTTATAGCGGATATAATCGAGTATTTTTTGCAAAGATTTATCGATTGAAGTGGATATCTCCGGTGTAAAGCACAGTGCCCATGTATCCTTCTAGAAGCACCATTACTGCTCCCATACAGTGATTAGCTTAAAAAAAAGTAACAGTGACTTCGAGGGTTTCAGACATTTTGAAAGCGGTTGGTGTTTATAGCTCAAGCACATTCTGTATAATGAAAGAGGTACGATACAGGTGAGACTGGGGAAGCGGTCGATCAGTAACTGAGCCGTAATACGCGTGCAGTAGATGGGTCCAAAGTTCCATCCATCATAAAGTCCCTTGAGATGATCTAAGTAATGAAAGAAAAACCCGTATGTATATGTGTGAGAATATGTATATAGGCGCGTTTAAGGTCATGCCTGGACGTCAAGAAATCATCAATTTTGATGTTGGTGAACTCGATCTGGCTCATTCTAAAATTTAGTACGCTCTAAATATTATACGATTTGTTCAGAATATGACATTTATATAAATCAGACCCAATAATACAAAAATCAACCAAATTCATATCACAATCATTTTGTGAAGGATCTTTTAATTATTTAATTAATATTCGTTATTAAACTATAAAAATGAATCCTCAGTACTTGATATGCTTAATGGTCTACTCGGTAACCTGCAGCTTTCTGAGGGTTCCCGCAATTAAGTCCTTCATCTGCTGACGACGATTTAGGATGGAGATGGCCTGCTGATCTTGATCAGCGTAGATTTCAATTTCGTCAATGAGCTCCTTGTTTATTAACTCGTACTCATTAATCATACTCAGAAGTCCATCCAATTCAGCATTTAACTGCTTATTATCGTCAAGACCCAAAAAGTGTTCCTTGCGTAATTTTTCCTCTTCAGCAATGATGAGATCAAGTTGATTCTCCTCTCCTCGAATGCTTGATTCTACAGCTGCTACTTTGGCAGCCAACTCTTTGCCTTTTGTGACTTCATTATTGAGATTAGCAGCATTTGCTCCTGCCTCCGCTTTATTTTTTTCGGATTGAGTAAGTACGTTGTTATATGTAATTTTTCCTTCATTGATTTGCGTGGTAATATTGCGCAGTTTGTTTTAAGCTCTTTTGGCATCCTAATTTCTGATCTTAACTTCTGCTATCAATTTTTGATGATCATTCTCAGCCTGGTGCAAAGTCTTATCTAATCTGGCATTAACTGATTCACTATTCCTAACCATTCTCTCAAGATTTTTAAGCTTCTGCACATTTGAGTCCAGCAGCGCCCCGAATCCATCACACTCCTCCTCCAACCTCTTCCTTTCATCTTTGAGTCCCTTCAGCTGAATTAGTTAATATTTACCGTTATGGCTAGGTTTTTATTCTCCTAATTAGTTCGTTAGTTTTTGTTGTCTATATTTCTGATCTCAAGGGTGACCTGTTGAACTTCATTGAGACGAGCGTCATTCATGCGCTTCTTGAGGGTATTCTCCTTGATGAGGTCTTCGATGTGCAGACAGGCTTTCTGGAGATTGGTTCTCAATTGATCGATTTCCTCCCTCAGATCTAGGATGGTGTTCTTGTCGATATCCTGTTTAATTCTGATTTGATGAATGTGTACCTCTGCTCTTTTTAAGCGCGGTCCTTTTCCTGTTGAAGCAACTCGTATTTTTCCCCGAGCTAGAAGATGAGAGCATTTAGTTTCTGATAGTCTAATTCGATCCTTTTGAGTTAAAAGACCTCTGTCTTCATTTAGTTGATAATGATATCTTTGGTATCATTCTAAGCCTGAGCTAAATGGTTAGCTCTAATCGCTGCTTCAGAATAGTCCAAGTATTTGCTGTACATGCTTAATACTAATTTTTATTAAGATAATTATAAAATTTAATTTATAGTATTCAATATGATCATAGTGCCCTCAACAAAGTGAGATGGAAATCAATTTAATACCGATAGAAGAGATTGTGCTTGTAATGGTCTAAATAAGCACATCAACACTCAATTGCTCATTTAATTAAGGCCGAATTCGATATTAACCAATAACTATCATCTGCCTATTTTATCACCAATTTTTGTTTTATTGAAATTGGTAAATCTGAAATATGACTATTGATGTTCCAGATTTATCATTTACTCTTGCAATTTAGTTTCTTTCTTTCTTTGCTATTTAGTTTCTTGACTGGCCAATTATAATATTATCACAATGATCCTGGTGCAGAAACTCTAAAAATTTAGGGATTGGATGTTTAGGCGAGATCGCATGCAATTTTGGCTTATCTTATGGGGGGAATTTCTCGGGCAGGGGCTCTTTGCTTTCATGAACATTAATATCATCAATGCCATTTCAAATGTAAACTCTTCACCAGGCGCCAAGATCATTTACACATCTATTTTCTATTCACTCTCGATGTTTATCAACATCTCTTACGGAAGAGAATTTACAGGAGGAGTATACAACCCAGCCGTCGTATTTTTTCGTCTTTTTCGTCGCACTGATCGCTATACCTTGTCAATTTGCCTTCTTTATTGGTGTTCTGAGTTTTCAGGCGGTGTTATTGGTTGTTTAGCAGGTACTTCAGCTGATATTTAGCATTCTATATCTGTGATCTACAATATACAAGCATACAAGTAGTTTTACCATTTAGAGAGCAAATGCTGTTCTTCTTTTATTAAGCAATGGGCACCTTTATCCTGACTTTTATGGCTCAGTACGCCATCTAAAAGAAAATGACTTTTATCAGTCATAATAAAGAACTCTATATTTGGTTGCCTTTTTTGTATCTTATTGCACGAGCATATAGTGCCAAGTCTAACGGTGTCAATCCTGGCTTCGGATTAGGGTATGAATTTGGCTGGTGCCTCAAATTTAATCGCTGGGACGTGTTTCCGATGGTCTATATACTTGTATTTGGACCATTTGCTGGAGCAGGTTTAGCTGTGCTCGCCTTTGAATATGTACTGCGTCCTTTATTCCCCATTAAAGAAGAGGAAATTCAATTGATATTGAATTAGATGGAGAAAAATAATGTAGATATCAGGAGAGCAACTCAAGCCGTAAGATAAAACAAAGCCAATCGCAGAGTTGCAATTGGACAGGCTACATATACTTAAAAAACCCATTTAAATTTGGAGCTTTAAGATTTATATCGTTTTGGAAAGGCAAAGGGACTTGAGGATCAGTAGTAAATTTAAAGCCTCGCATCTGATTAATAAATTGAAGATAATTATTTTGAACTCGCCAGAGAGAGAATTGATGAAATAATTGAACGGACTATTCGCTAACGGTCACAACAGGGGCCTTCCCTCCTCGAATCAAGCTATAGTAATGGTGCAAGGTTGTAGTAAAGCTGATTATATTTATATGGCTATAATAAGGATCATCAGATATCAGTGAATGCTTCATTTAAGTTTTGATCGAATATGCAGTTCGTCTGACTGTTTTTGTTACTCTGGCTACTTGTCTCCTTTGATGAGTTTATCTTTGAACTCTTCGGTATCATGGGTTATGCTTACAGTTTTAGATTAAACTCTCCTTGGAAAGACTATAATTTTAACTTATTTATCTCTCTTTTAATGGGGGTTTTGGTGCATCCTTACTCCGCGAACTATTCAAGATATTAATCTTTTTTAATACGTTTTGATCGACGTACGCATAGCTCTTAAGCTTCTTTCATGGTTAAGTTTTACTCTTCTTTCGCATTTTCGATAAATTTATTCGAAGAGCCCTCGTTTTTTTCATTTTAATGTTTAGCCTTAGTTTTGATTTTCTAAAGCACCCGATCTCTCTTGGTAGGTTTCATCTTTTTGATATCTTCGATCATTTCGGATGTGTTTTCCCCTTCGGATAAATGCTAAGAACAAATGTAGATGTGATCTTTTCCGAGTCTAATAAATTTATCGGATGGCAAACACTTGTCGTGATAACTCTTGCAGCATCGAATGCAACAGTAACTTCTAGATTTCGTTGATTTAGAATCCATTCCATAGCAATGGCAACAATAGTGAGCGGGGCAGCGGAATACCTTCGAGGGGATTGATGCTGATTGTATTTTCCTGCCCAAGTTATCAGAAAATTTATTATTAAACTCTGGAGTAAAGAGACATGACAAATGATAAAACTTATTGCATTTGCTGGGAGCTGAGCATTTATAAACTCGATCAGCATCGACAATAATATCATTTTTGTCTTCTGACATTATTTTCTTTTTCTTCTTTTTCTATTTACCACTTTTCTCCTCTTTAACGTAAAAACCATAGTGACAACAAATGGAACATTGGAAGAAATAATTTTGCTATTGGCAATTTTTACATTTTTTTTCAGTTTATTTTGTCTATCGCCACTCTTAGAGAGGCTGTGATAGCTCATACAATTAGGTGATTAAAGGCTTTGATAAATCGTTATTGGCATATAATTAATAGCATTTTTTGTGGAATGAACGACCACATTCACCCGAACAGAAAACACTACATTTTAATCGTTAGCAAAGATGGCAAAGCTTGAAAAAATCTTCATCGACAACAACAGCGGGTTCATCATATCTTTTTGTAGGTTTTTACAATTTTTTGGGCTATTCCATTTTTTTGTCTTTTTATGAGAGCTATTATTATGATTATTCCTTTTCTATTTATGAGATATCAGAAACCTCTTCATCTGAAACCTATTCATTTATCTCCATATCTTCATGCATATTATTTTATATTTGTTACACGTTATCCATAATGCAGGGATTCTATTTAGATCTGAGCGACACTGCAGCGATTTATTTCTTGTAGATGTGGATGTCCTCCTCTTTAATTTTAAATCTGCGGGATGGTTTAATAATCTATACTGATAGCAAATCTGCAATATCTCGAAAATGACGATCGATATGCCTCTGACTTGTAATTATCTACAGTAATCGCAGCAAATTACGCTAGTCCTCAGCATTAAAATTTGTACTGTTTGTCTTTTGTTTTACAAAATTGAAGACGATGTGGTAGGTTTCCAACATTAGTTGCTATTGACTTTCGATTGATACGTATTCTCTTAAATTGGTTGTCTTCTTCAATAATTTTTCAACTGGCGTCTCCACTCCCTTCAACGTTTGCTCCCAAAAATCAGGCGCATCGATCTTAATATCGTTAGCTTCTTCGCATTTAAATTTAGTTTTAGAGAAAACACATGAATTTTTATTGGCCATATACTCCACTTTCCTGGCATTCTTTGAAAGAATATCCTAAATTCTTTGGTTAAAGTATTATTCCTAATTTACATTATTTTAGAGAAAACCAACTATTCCCTTCTTCAGCAATAATTATATCTCGTTTTTACTCAACTGCTTTTATGTCTCGTCGAATCCTTACATTGTTTTAAAAGTTGCTCCTGAAAATACAGCCATGTTAAGACCCATTTTTTTAGAACTCATTTGGAACATACCTGATTCATAGGAATTAGAAGTTATCAGTCTATATACTGTGACTTATTTCTTTTGACCAATACGATGAGCACGAGCTGTCGCCTGAATATCATTTTGAGGGTTCCAATCGGAGTCATAGATCACTATCTCGGTAGCAGAGATTAGATTGATGCCCACTCCTCCGGCTTTAGTTGATATAAGAAAAATATCAGTCTTTTAATGATTAAAACGAGTAATGGCCTGATTTCTCATGACCGAAGATTGACTACCTTTAAGGATCTCACAAATATAGCCTCTTTGCTCGAGATGGGGCTTCATCAAATCCAGCATAATTACAAACTGTGAAAAGATCAGTACTTTTCTGCCCTATCTTTTAAATTTTTACAGTAATTTGAGTAGTAGCAGCATTTTACCACTTGATTTTGCAAATAATTCTAGTTATTATCCAATATTCTTAGCCTATGCCTTTATTTAGGCTTCGGTCACTTCTGATATCAAGTAAGGATGATTGCAGCACTTACGCAACTGAGTAGAAATTGAATTGAAGTTAGCAGAGCTTAGACTTTTAAGTATTGATACTTTGTTCTTTTATATAATGCCTCGATAGTAAGTCTTTTGCAAGGATGACATCTCAACATCAATGATAGTTTCTGATAGTTGGGGAATGCTACTCTCGACGTCTTATTTAACCCTCCGAAGCAGGTAAGGTTTTAACATTTTTTTGAAACTTTTGACTTGCTACTCAGTGTTCAAACTACCATAATCCTTCATGAAATTCGTTTCTTCTGGAAACTAGTGTGGTTATATAAAATTAAGTAAAGTCCAAAGTTACTTGGTGTTATTTTGTATGGGTGTTCCTGTCAACAACGTTTTTCTACAACAAGGCAATTTGCTGAGCATCATTGTCGTCTTTGTATTTTTGTTCTTAAGTCTATGAGCTTAATCTAAAATCATGTGCTGAAAAGGAATGTTTTTAAGGACATCAAAATCGTTAAGAAATAACTCATAGTTTGTGAGAAGAATTTGAAACTTTAACATACGAGAAGGGATTATATCTCCAGATTTGGTTGTGTGCAGATGATAAAATTCATATTGCTGAATTATTTCGCGAACTGAGGCCTTGCCTTCGTCGTAGTAAAGAAGACAATTGAAATTAGTCCACTCTTCAATTTAGTGTCGCCACTGCTGCAAAGTTGTTAGGGGAGCCAAAATTAAGAAAGGTCCAATAACTCCTTAAAAGGTATACAAATGATAAAGAAAAGAGATAGTCTGTATGGTTTTGCCTAACCCCATCTCATCAGCAAGAATTGTATTTTTACCTTCGTACCAGCTGCGAATCAACCAATTGAGACTCTCTAATTGAAAATCTTTGAGCTTACGATAATTTTTGTAAATCGGCGCATCATGACTCCCGTAATCCTTTGGTTTTCCTTTTGACGAAGCTTCCAAAAGGTAGAGTTTCGTTTTTATTTTAGAGATATTTTAGTTTGGTAACATATGCATTTTATCGTTCATGCTCTCATAATATTAGAGAAGAATCTTATTCAGTTTGTCATGAGTTTCCATTTTATCTCTTGTTTCGCGAACTGGTATCTTATTCCATAGCTTGAAGTATTCAATTTGATTGGGGGTATTAAGGGTCTTTTCTGATTCCCAAGTGGCATGAGCATAACTTAAGTCCTGCCATTTCACGAAATATAATTTATCTATTTATACATTCAGATCAAGATTTTTCATGTCCGAAGCAGTGATAAAACTAAAAGAGTACTTCAGCTGATTATTACCCTCCTACAGCCATCTAAAAGAAAATGCTCCAGGATTGAGCAGTTCCAATTCTATTTCTGAATGAGGAAGATCCGCGTTCTTCTCTTCCATGAAAATGTTTTTCTGGCATAACTCCTAAAGGATGTCCCTTTACATGTATTATTATATCTCCTTTTCAGCTTCTTCCTTTATTGGCTTAACAAGATTATTCTCAACAAAGAGGTTTCGTAGTGTGTCGTATCTTTGACAGCAGAGACGGTGCCACTGCTAGTAGAGAAAAGCTGCACACTCCTTGATAATAAGACCAATTTTATGATAATCACCTTTATCGGATTTATAAATTTTTAGATAAATATTAATCGCGAGTCCTAACTCCGTCCAAAATTGCCATTGCTTTTTGAAATTACCCAAGTAAACTTTATTCAGAATTTGGCCGATATTTGTTTTAATTATTATTCCTTCTATTTTTTCCAATTATTCATCATAAGGCTAGTGAAATATCACCCCATATGGATAGCCATCTTTCACAAAATTCAGAAGTTTTTCACAGACAAGCAGCAGACTTTACTACCATTTACCTTTGATATCGTTCGCACGTTTGTGATGGATGGCTGTAAAAACTTCAGTTGATGTGAGAATACGATCAGGAAGCAAATAATTTGGATTAAAATATGAGTTTGGTTTCAATTTTAACTCTACTACTTTGCGCATCTTAGTGCCAAGTGATTTCATTTTAGGAGGGGTAATTTAAAAACCAATTTAACTCAATTGTTGCCTTGTTAGCCATTGGACATGTAAGTAACTTCTATTGATAAATTTTGCTAAAAATTCCTCTTGTTCGGGAGTTTAGCCTCTTCTCCATAGCAAGCATTCAATTTTGGGAGTTAAAAAATCAAAAGATTCTTCGTCATACTTATCATCCATATAGTAATCTTCAGGGTCACTGTTTGGATCTTCAAGGTTTGCATAATTAACTTTGGTGCTTCTATTTGATCTTTGTCTTCTTTCTTCTGGCCTAAATAAGTAGAAGATAGAGAAAAGACTGATCGGATATCTCGATCAGAAATCGAATGTTATTACCTAACTCTGGATCCAAAGGGTTAATGAGTAAAGGGAAGGTCTTCTTACGAGTCTTGGGAGAATGACTCATAATAGTTTCTGTCTCTGTTTCTCTGATTCATGAAGAACAGTGAATGAGAGCGAGCGAGTTTAATATGAAATTAATGCCAATTTAAAGAGATAGTTTGATATAATCCAAAATATGGAGGGAATAATAAATACCATAGTCAATCTAAAAATAATTTTATAAATGTAAATTTTGTTGATGACAGATCAACTTAGAATTTGTCGCAAGAGTGCTCTATCCTACCAAAAATATAAATAATTCTTTAATCTTGCTTTTATCAAATTATTAAGATATGGATCAATAGGTTAATATCAGTGACAATAAAAGAATAAATATTTTAGTTCTTCTATAAACATGCCGGACTGTTTTAACTTTTCTCCCAAAAAAGAGTGAGATATTATGGTTAATTAGGGTTCAATAGTTTTTGTTTCTCCAGTTCAAATACAAATTTTGCCTAACAAACATTCCATCCTAATATTAATTTTTTTATTGAGTGATCATCCAAATTAATTCTTTTTTTCGTACATCTATTTTTAATATTTTGATATTATGAATATTTTTATTAAATTAATTCATCACGCACCCAAAAAATGATATTTTAAAACTATTACAACCATCCATATCCTGGACGATAAAAATAAAACATATTACTTGAACATTTCAACTCTTTTTTTAATTATTTTTTATTTTCAAGATGAAAAAAAAAATATTTTCAAAAAACGAAATTGATCAATATACATTACTCGAAATAAAGATGATTTTAGTCAACTATTGTTTTGATGTAAACTCTAATGCCTATCAAAAATTGGTTAAGGGCTTTAATATATTTGTATTATCATTAATTATTTTTTTAAAATGAGTTCATTTTAGGTAAGCCCCGAGCGCATCAGCGACGGCACCGCTAGGTTGTACTCGTGCTTCTGCGATAAGATCTTTACAACATACCCGGGAATATACCTGCACCTCAAAAGCAAGCATGGAAACCTCTTTCAGAAATATAAAAAGCTTAAAATCACCAAGCTCTTTCAAAAAATAAAAGCACCAAACGGAAGGGAGATGTATCGGCTCCAAAAACTGAACTAAAAATAAAGAACTGATCATAATTTTAATTAAAAAAAATTTAAATAACTTAAAAAAAGAACCAAATCAGTTCTTTCCTCGGCTCGGTAAGTTGAATAGGAATAGTCTTCTCTAGCCATAGATAGAAAGAGAGAAAAAAACATTCCTGTGCTGAGGTCTCACGAACAAGTCAATGCTCAACAAAGGATAAGACCTGTCACTGTTGAGAGTCCTCCCAAAGAGAAAGAGAAAGAAAAGGAGAAATAAAGTTTACCAGGGTATCAATATTTTCCTTATCCAAGAGGTTTTGAATCTCAACATCAACAGATCTTCAATTCCTACAACTATGGTCGGTTCAACCCCCCAACAGTTAAAAAATTATTTTAAGCTTACTTAATTTAGAGTGAATCACTGGACAAAAAAGAGCTTAAAAATGCCCTTTATAACGTGATGGTGTTTTTAGACAAAAATTATGAGTATCTGAGGGACCCTCGCTGCCATTAGATCGTGTTTTTATCTTATTGTGATTTATTCGACCACCATTTCGTCGGACCGATGATGCAATAATATATTCACCATTTTGGTATTCACATTTTGGAGACAGAGAGTGAATAGGCAAGAGAATGCAAGAAGAGATAGTTATAGCATCTCCTCCTCTTTGCAAAATGGCTAAAGTATTGTAACATAATGGATCTTCACATTTAAGAATTTCCTTCCTCTATCAAATAATTGGGTCTCTCTATCAAATAAGGTAGTTAAATCCAGTTTAACTTCAAATACTAAAAGATTTCAGAGGAAGAGGGCAACCACCATGCCTAATTATTCAAGCTACAACCCTCTAAAAAAGATTTATTTAATGCGAACCAATAGCCCACCTTGGAAATATGATTGCATTAAAATATGTTATCACTAAATCTACCCAATTGGTATTTAATATCAATATACTATTATTGCTAAAATAATATCTAAGAGTCCTTCATTCTCATAAAACATATACCAATTGTCAAATCAATTAATACCACATCAATATATCAACAATAAGCATATAAATACAGCACTTGCTTTTTTGCTTTTTTTGTCAGGAAGAGTGACAGTCGTTATTTGGTGCTTATTGAAAGAATCCTTCTGAGCATTAAAGACAATTGCTAGTAAAATCCCATCCATTGAAATTGATTTCCGAGTAATTACAGTGAGGCAATTATCCGAAGTTTTGAGTTGACACCTAAATCAATAGTCCCTTACCACGATATATTTCACAGCGAAAACTGCAAGGAATAGAATAAGGCAATACACTATGAATTTAATCAACATAATTATCAGAATGTATTTTAGTTAATCTTTGGGATTCGATATCAAATTTCCACGCATGTAATGGTAAACTTTAGAAGATTAGTCCAAGTTTGCATATTCAGATGATGATGAATTCTCGTTCGACTATTGAGAGGCAGATTCTTATTTTTTAATTGACTCTTCGTCATTGGGAGAAAGTTTCATATTAGTTTCTATTTAATTTTAACTTTGAGTTAATGGGTATGAAATCAAACCACGAACAGAAATAGTCATACTGATCCAAGAAATCTATCGATATATGTTTATCTCGAATATGAACTTTATTGAGAATTCCTCTTCTTAAAAGTTTATATTTGGTATGGGATTATTATTAATAACACATATATGAACGAATAACAAATTAGCTCTTCTCTTCACATATATAATCTTTTTTAAAATCGGAAGATATTTAATATTAATATTTTTTAGAAGTTTGCTATGGAAATACATAATTGTAGTTTATAAACAAAAAAAATGTAAATCACTGAGTTTTTAGCAGATTTGAAAAGATATCATATCGGTAAGTTGAGTAAAGGGAGTCACCGAGTAACTGATTACGTTTTTTTTACTCGCTATTAAACTCTGACACAATATCAAAGTAGATATATTCATGGTTTAAAGTGGGAATCAAACAGCAAACAAGCACTAATCTCTGCTCTGGACTCAAACCATTGTATTCAGGATCCTTAACAGCACCCATCAGCAGGCTGTTCATTTTTTAACAATCCCATTTTTATAATTTACCAGTGATGCTTTCCAATGCTTCACACTAATTGCGATACTCCTCCTTTCCACTTCGCAAGTAGTTTAACATCAGCAATCGAACACTAATCAGTAAATTTTAAGAAATATTATTTCCCTCCAAAGAATTATACAGTTTATGAAGTAAAGTGACAATGTTATCAATATAAGCTTTCCGAGAGAGATATAAGGGTTCAAGAGGCGATGTAACATGCCACAGTGAGAATAAATGCTACCAATTATTAGTTTTTTATGAGTTAAAAGAAGCAAACTTCGAAGCAAAATGTCCATCCTTCTCCATAATGGCACTTATTATCTGTTTAAAATCTTAAAAGTCCTGATGAGCCCTCTTTTAAAAACTTTCTTGCTCGTTAGGAAGTCCAAAGTCCATGAGTTTTACTCTACCTTAGAATGTAATACCAATGTTGTGAGCAGTAAGATTACCATGAGTAACTCTCATATTGTAAAAGAAAGCATATACTCTTAGAAATTTTTAAACGAACTAATCCAAATATTTCGGGTTGCTCTTGAAAAGGCCACTTTCAGTATGAAAGGTTTTTGGAAAATATTAAAAAGGTACGTAATGATTGGAGGACGAGTGAAGAGGTTCATAAACAACTCTTGCATATCCACTGAGCCCAGAGTAATGCTGCTGAAGTGAGAGAAAGAGACCAAGGGCAGGAGTAAGGGGGAGAGGGACAATGCGAAAAACAACTATTTTGTTTTACTTAGCTTTATAGCCTGCTCGAATTTATCCATGAATGTTTTTGCCATAGTATTCAGTGGGGCAGTAAGAGATCACGTAGTCCTTGATCTTCTTCTGAAAGTTGTTGGTTTCTGAATTCATTTCGATCAAAGTGAAAATACAGTATAATCAAATATGAGCGTAATTTAATAACAATCAAGATAACAGCAATTTATGTCCAATTAAGAATCGATTTGATATGATTTGATAAATAAAAAATATTATCACTTTTCCAAACCGATGGTTCGATAAACTTTTTTGACCTTTTTGCGTCTTTGACCCATATAGGGCTAAAATTCATCCACTGTTTTAAGTTTTTCAGGTGGTCTTATTTCTCTTTTAAACATCATATTGGATTATTCCTTTATTTTTTATATATATTCACCTATTTTTGGAGGATGCAGCTTCATTCGCAAAGATTTGAATTCATTTATCTTAGATTTCAATGATTTTTGACTCAGAGAAAGACTATTACCTTATTGTTTGGCTTATGAACCAATTTGAATATCTTTTTTAATAGTTTCGCAAGAGCGATACTTTAATGGATGTGTTTTATTAACACTTCCTTATCGATTATAATTTAATGAGGAAGAACGATTGTTATCAATCTCTGGAAGCTGGTCAACTGAAAAATTAAAGGAAATTCTGCTGTTGTTAGCATTAAAAAGATTGAGAGATGATGATATATTGCTGAAATTACTTTTTCTGGCATTTTACTGAGCGTATTGCGGATATATTCTTTACAGAAGGGCATTCACAATATTTGTAAATTTAGGCTATTGGTACTTACTTTGCTCCATTTTGGCGATTTTATGATTTATGTTTAACAGTATTTTTACGAATTTTACTTCATTGACTTGTTAGTGGTTGTAAAATTTTAGCACTCGTTTCTGTAGAGCCAAGACCAAATATTGAATGAGAGTGTAGTATTTTGATTATTGGTCGTGGCTAACAAAACCGTTATAGAGGCTCATGGAAAGGAGTAAGAGTTATATTGTAATTATTCATAGGTTTGTAATGGTTTAACTATCGTAATAAGCTTTAATATCATGTTATGCTGAAATTGATGCAGAACAAATTTATATTTGAATGGGTTATTTAATATATTGGGTTGGCATTGATAATATCTTTATATATCTGACCTTATTTAATAAATATATCAGAGGTAAAATGCTCTTTGATATGAGGCGACTCAAGACAATTGAGAAAGATTTCGTGCTCAAACCGAACCCATATGTTACTGAGGAGAAAAGCAATAGCATAATATGGAAATTAGCTGTCGGAGAATTAAGTGCAGTCTCAGCAGTCTTATGCTTAAGTCTGACTTTCTTCAAGATAAAGCCTTCGATTACTCTCGCTAACAGTTTTCGAAATTTCACTTACTTTCAAGGTCTCTCTTCTATTGGTATTCTTTATTATCATCTTTATGAGTTAAATTAACTTGGAAATAGTATCCCATAGTATGAGTTGAAAGAGAAGATGAGTACTTATGACAAGAGATATCATTGATAATTTATAGGGTATAGTCTAATCTTGATAATAATAAACTGATTTATGAGATAAACAGAAGAAATTGTGTTAATTAAGATTAGGCTCCTTTGCAATTTAAATTAAAATAGAATAAAATAAAGATATTATTTTGATTTTGTTTTTTAAATTTCATGAGCTCCATGATAGTTTGATGTAGAAATTGAAAATTGATTAATGTTAATAATTTAATATTTTATAAAGTAGGATAATGGATTGTTTTCTATAAGCCAAATTCTATTTTATTATGCCTCTTGATTACTATAGACATTTATGTACTCGGTTATCATCTCCTTTTTGACCAATTCCAAGAAATGCAGCTCAAAATGATTAAATTTTTTTATGGATGAAATTAGAAATAACATTGAATATTTAATGTAATTCTATAAACAAATATAACCTTTATGAAAGCGGACTAAACCTTATTCTAGTTTATCGGATCCCACACTCAATCTTCAGAACTACTCCAATAGGCACTATTCTCCCTTATCATTGAGGAAGAAACATTCTAAAGGGCTCATTGCTATCTTTACGACAAATACATATTGATAAAATTCAAAGTAAATCTATCCTAATATAGAAAGCCAATAAGGATCAATTAATCAAAATTACATTTCACTTTGATCTTATTTTCGAATTATTGAGACATTAAAGTTAAGCAAAAAAGCTGGGAAAAGCTAATGGCATTCGCTTTTAAAGATTTCAGCAATCGCTCACCCTCAAGAGCGAAAATATGGAAGAGGAGCTCATAAGTTGGAGAGACTGCTTAGCATTAAGGGTGAACCAGCGAGGTTTTCATTAACTCTTTAAGCCAATAAAGAAGATTGGCAAGGGAAACTTTGCCTCTGTTTATTTGGTCACTAAATATTAAGACTAAAAGAAGTATGCGGTGAAAGCTTTTTCTAAGGAAGGCGCTTACAGTGAAGAATTTGGCAAATAGTCCCTCATCAACGAGATTCAAATAATGCGTAAATTCGCCCACAAAAACCTAATGAGACTTTACGAAGTATATGAATCTCAAAACTCCATCTACATTAGCGTGTAATTGCTTGAAGGGGGACAACTCTACGATAAAATAAAATCAAAGCATAAATTTACACCAAAAGAGATAAAAATCGCCATGAAGGGCATATTAGAAGGTTTGGAGATCATGCACGCGCATGGAGTCATGCATCGCGATTTGAAACCTGAAAATATATTGATGAGGAAGGAGGGAGATTTTGACTGTGTCTTGGCTGATTTTGGATTAGCTCAAATCACTACTTAGGAGTATATGTTTGTTCGATGCGGAACTCCTGGATATGTCGCTCCATAGGTGGTCAATCTCAAGGATTTAAAGGCCAAATATTCCTCTATTTGCGATATTTTCAGTGTCGGAGTAATATTTCATCTACTCGCACTAAGGAAATCTCCCTTTCCGGGAAAAGAGTACGACTAAGTTCTCGCACAAAACAGAGCATGCAAAATAAACTATTAGTCACAATAATATCAGAATTTACCATAAACTTGTATTTTTTTTTACTTATTCAGGGTTGTCACTTATGAAGAGATTATTGGAAAAGGATCCCACAAGGAGAATCACAGCCACAGAGGCACTTAACCATGATTTTTTTTCCAAAGATGAGATGTTTAAAGACTTTACAGAATACCGCAAGAGCCATTTGTCAAGTGAGGAGTGTAATTCTCCTTTGATGTTAACCAAGAACAAGGAGAGGAAAAACAAAGGTTTGACTCGCGATGATAGTTGTTTAAAATTCAAGATGAAAGAGAATGTTATGACTGGAAGAACAGACGAACCTGGAGACACAATTGAATAAATTGATAGTCCAGCTGTAATAAAGCAGAAGTTGGTGAAAGTTAATGAAAGCCGCTTCAAGAGGTTTAATCATCAATAATGATAGCCTGCTTATATGTAAATAACAGTTAGTAGGAACCAGTAATAAATTTTAAAAAAGTTTATATAATTCCTTCGATTTTACATTTTTTTATCTCCCTTTATTTTTAAATCTTTATAAATTCATACTCGTACTACATCTTCGCTAATAATATTGGTGTTAAATAAGGATTATTTAATGACGCTTTATTACCCTTTCTAATCAAGTGTATATTGAAGTTTTGCTCACCAATAATCGATTCAAATATATATAACTTATAATGGCGGAGTACGTGGAGGAGACCATCAACAGAATCAAAACTTCAGTCAAGGGCATCCTTATCGTCAACTACAGCGGCGGCATTATGAGATCAACCTTCGAGCAGAACAAAAAATAAAGTACTACTGTTATTAGTCAGGCGAAGATTATTCCAAATATATTTCTTTGCTCACCAAAAAGGCTAGGAGCATGATCCGAGACCTCGATCCCACGAATGATATCACTTTCTTAAGGATCAAAACCAGAAATTAGGAGATTTTGGTGACTCCTGATAAGGACTATATGCTCATAGCAATACAAGGTCCTCGTGTACAGAAGGACAAGCGGGATGAAGAAAATTGATCCTTTGCTTTATTGATATCAACTGGACAAATAAAATTATGCAGGTTGTAAGTTATCATGCCTAATATTTTCTTTTCTTAAAAATAACAAATAAAATTCAATCAAACTTTTAAGCACAGAACTTATCTATTTTGGATAGCAGTTTAATACTCAGATAAATGGTTTTGATTGTAAAGCATGAACCAAGGATATATCTTCGATGCATATATTATCTGAAATTAGTTTAAATAATTTCTATTCTACATTCATCAAATATTGCTGAAGAGATAAGTTAAGTCTTGTACATCATCAGCAAAATAATTTTAATTCTTATTTACAAAATGGGACGTTGATCATTAACTATTCTTAATGATTTATTGATGCGATATATCAATTGAAAGTAGTTATCGTTTGAGTCGATGAAGAAAAAACCTGAACGCTATTCCTTCAAGAAGTTAGCTGCAGGTAGCCGCAAGCCTGACCTCAAATATTTGGAGGATATCAATAGCAGTTACGAGAAAGGAAAATCACAGCCAAAGAATAAGTCTTCAGAAAGAATCATAACAGCATATGAGACCAATAGCAAGTATAAAATTGTCAAGACCAGCCATTAGAGAGGCAGGGTGAGGACCGAAGTCGATTAAGTAGTCAACACCAAGTCACCTTTTCAAAAGTTCATCTTGCAAAATAAGAGGAATAATGACTAGAGACTGACCAAGGGTAAAAGCAACGATAAGAGTAAGCATTTCACTGAAACCAAGAATCTTAACTTGAAGAAATTGAATCTGGGAGCAGATTTGTGTACTTTCTTCGTAAATCAGATTAAATTAAAAACGCTTCGCTGTAAAAAAATTAGACTCCGCATAGCGGGAAGAACTATAGTTTTCGGAAAGCGCATGAATCACAGCGGTCAGGAATAAAAAAAACAGCGTTATAAAAATATGTTTCCGAAAGTCTGGAAAACCTGTAACTGGGCCACAAGAAGAAAATTTATTCGAATAGCAAGCAGAGTGAATTGAAGAACACTCTAAAAAAGCAGCAAAACTAGTAAACTAGTATGAAACAACCAAAAGTACTATCAAGAGAAAAATATGAATTTCCACAGGAAGAAAGTACGCCAAAGCACGCTATTCCATTAAAGGAAAGTTCTAAAAGAATGGAACCTGATAGATAGTAGTCTCTATAGAAAATTGAGCTGAAGTGGTAAAAAAAGAAGAAGAATCCCTATGACTTGAGCAAGGAGGAGATAGAAGTATTTGGTGATCGTTTTCCGGATGGATTCGATAAAATTAAATTGCTTGGACGGGGAGGATTTTCCCTTGTGTGGCTGGGAGAACACAAGAAAAGTAAGAAAAAGTATGCTGTGAAACAAATTATAACAGAGAGCAGTCATCAAACACACATCAAGGAAATTTGGTTTGGCACCTATTTCTTTGACTTTGGAGGTGCTCCCAAGGAGGAATTTGCAACCTGCCCTGGAATTAAACATTTAGTTAAATTGTACTATTATTTCATTAATAAAAAAGATACCTGGATACTCTATTAGAAATGTGGAGATTCTTTAGGGAATGCTTTATACGAACTCAAAAGCTAGCAATACAACAACGAGAAGATGTATCGTATCTACTACAAATAATTCTATTCAATCATTAAAAATAATCAAAATGAACTGAGGAAGATCATATTAGACGTTGCCAAGGCTCTGCAGCTGTTATCAGATAACAATATTGTTCACTCGGATCTTAAAACTTAAAATATACTCGTTAGACTGAAGACAAAAGAATAGATATAATAGAACCCTAAGGAAAGTTGCATTCTATAAACAAAACTCATAGACTATGGTAGTTCTTTTGTGTTCAACAACTTGCGACAGTTTTCTATGGCAACACCAGAATACATGGCTCCAGAAATACTGAACTTTATACTCTATGAAAATTAATTTGAGTACATTCCGAAATTGTTGGAATACGTACAAAAATATAACAATCCATGGGTGATAGATGTTTGGAGTTTGGGAAGTGTCCTGCTAGAAATTGTGTCAGGGGTACCCTTATGGATGAGTCTTAAGACCATAGTTAAGAAAAAGGGAGTAGAGGTGATCAAATACGGGTTATTTGCAATTAAGGGGCGAGCATTTGATAAGATTATTAAGCAACAACTGTAGGTGGTTCAGAATATGGAGCACTACCTTTATGAGGAGAACTATTCAGGGATTGTTTTAGAGGACGATCTTAAAATTTTACTGAAGAAGATGTTGATGCTCAACCCAGCCAAAAGAATCTCTCCTACTGAAATTATAGAATATCTCCAGCACAGTCTCAGCAAAACTAAGGAAAAGATATGATCTAATTCAATTTTATTTTTATTATTTTTTGTGAATCAATATCAATAATTTGCAAATACTTTATTAAATAATCATGGATAATGCTTCCCTTAAGACAATTGGATATTTAAACGAAACTTGATGATCTCCTTAATAATAAATCTATGTTATTTGATGAGAAGACCATTTGGTAAGAATATTGATTAGTTATTATCTCTAAATGAAGTAAAGAATAAAGTCGGTGATCATATTCTCCTTTTCTTCCTTCAGAAAAAACATAGTACTTCAGTTAATAATTCTTAAAATAAATTGGATTGATGACTAACATCAGATTAAAATCAGTGTTGATATCTTCGCAATTTCATTTATATTTTTGCTAATTTTCCTACAGCATCTGCTGACAATCTTTAATTTAATATATGATCCTCATTTCATTATCAATTATCTCTATGAATTTTTTAATCAAATGTTGGCCTATCACTCTATCAACTTATCATTAAGGAGGGTAATCAATTTTCTTGCTTTAGATAATAGTCTAATCTTTACAATTTGTCTTCAATCTCATATTTTTTGTCCTTTTATATGCTCAGCCAATCAAATTTTAAATTTTAAAATAATCGATTAATGCCTTTTTAAATACTATACAGGCTCTATGAATATATAATTATAATGGCTCGAACAAAACAAACCGCTAGAAAGTCAACTGCTCAAAAGGTACCCAGAAAACAATTGGTTGCCCAAAAAATTGCCAGAAAGAGTGCCCCCGTCACCACTGGAGTCAAGAAGCCCCACCGCTTCAAACCCGGAACAGTTGCCCTCAGAGAAATCAGGAAATATCAAAAATCAACTGATTTATTGATCAGAAAACTCCCTTTCCAAAGACTCGTCAGAGAGATTGCTCACGAGTTCAAGCAGGAGTTAAGATTCCAAAGCTCTGCTGTTCTTGCCCTTCAAGAGTCAGCTGAGGCCTACCTCGTTTCTCTGTTTGAAGACACCAACTTGTGCGCTATCCACGCCAAGAGAGTGACCATCATGACTAGAGATCTCCAACTCGCCAAGAGAATTAGAGGAGATAGATTCTGATTATATAAAGTTTCTAACTACAAATTCATTTTAATAAAGACTACTTTTGATAACCAAGAATATCCTTGGCGAGCTTGTAAGGGATAAAATAAGAAATTCTGAAAATACAAATAAAGCTGATTTAACTAAAAAAAATAGTTTAAGCCTGTTAAATATTTAAGCTCAATTTGATTAGCAGTAAAATACGTGTTTGTTTTAAGTTATCACGATATTTAGTCTCAGAACAGCATCAGTATAAAGATCGTTAATACGGCAATCACAACTACGATCAGCCCATTGCATCCAAATATAGAGTATTTGCCTCCCATCTCATAGAGGGCTCCATTTATTTTCTTCAAGGCATCAGTCCCCTTCTATAGATAATCGCCCAATGATTCTCTTGTTTTCTCTAAAGATAGATATATCGATACTTTCTTGGTTTAAGTGATTTTGAATACCTTTAGTGAGGGCGGATAGCTAACTAATTTAACTTTCGAGATCGTTTTCCAGTTTTATTTTATCGTTGTAGTTCATATTTTATAAAGATTATAAGACTATTAAGAATAACACAGTTAGTATTGGAAGTTCGAATAAATAATGACTTCATCATAAATCTTATTTCCATTATTTTTTTCTTATACCTTAATGCAATTTATTGAAAGTTTTTATTTAAACTTTAATAAAGCTGATCCTGGATAAACTAATAGAACCTTTATTAACTTTACTGTTATAAAACTGAATAAGGCAAGATTCAGATTTCTTTGGTCAATGAAACTCTACTTTCTAATGATGATGAAAATAAAATATTTATAAAAGCATTAAATATTATATTTAAAGTGTTTATTGTTCAATAATTTAATAATAATTTATCTAATTCTATCTATTAACTATTTCACTCATATGAAAAATACGTTTCATAATCTTTGATTATGATAAATATAACTATGTTATTTTGTGATTCTGATTTATTGGTTTAAATGATGTTTTATTACAATTAATATTTGTTACATCTTCAAGGCACAGTAAATTTAGATCGGAGAAATACATTAAGGTAACTTAAAATCAATTGGTGCATCAAAATATGAATAACTAATTATAATTATAGTTCTGTTTGAATTAATTGAAAGGATTAAATTAGCAAATCAATCCACAAATTCAATTGTGTCCCCTTAGTGATATAAATTAACCAGTGGGCATATCTCCATTTTCTAAAGCTTCTAATTAATTTTCTCTTGACATAATTACTTATCATCCATATACCACTTTAATAGTTTTTAATTCATGTCAATTTCTAGTTTAAAGATAGATTTGCCCTCAATCATTTTAATTCCTCCTAAGGCTCCACTTTTGCTTTCCTTATTTGAATATATATTTCCATCATAAATATTCATCCCAATAAAATATGGGCTTTTATGACGATTGACTTCTCCTTTGATGATATTTGCACAAATTCCTACAACAATATATTTCGCATTAGTTTTTAAAATTTTGAATTTAAAACAATATAGTCCAAAATTTGGCAAAGGTAAACAGTGGTTGAAGTTTGTATAAATATTCTTTCCTATCATTTTAATTTATCTTCCATTGCTTGTAATTTCAAAGGATTTATATTGAGGATTCGTGATATCTCCAAACATTTTAAGGGACATCTAATAACCTTTTATAATTTTATTTTAAAAATTTTTAGCAATTTTTTATAGATCCATTTTTTGTTTATAAACTCTTGCTATTTAGCTATAGAGTTTATGCTTTTCTTCTTCACCCTGAAATTATACCCCTTTTAAAGAAATTGTAATACTGAGACTTAAAATTATTTTTTTATACGGCACCTGGATCGGTATGATCAGGCATCCTTCATCATTAATTTCTAGCAGTTTATTATCCATCAATTAATCATAGAGATTTATTGTTTCCCTAAACAGATAATTTTTACTATCTTTCAGTAAAGTATTGTTGTCAATTTAAATAAAGTAGCATTTGCCCTTCTTAAACTAGGTGATGTCTAAGCTCAGAATTTGATCAAGTAATTTAGCTTGCCCAACAAAATTAAGTCCTCCAAAACTTGATTCTCTTTCTAGTGAAACTTTTTTCTCTTCCACTTATACCTTCATAAAATTTGATTTCAATTTAATTTCAAAATATCTTTGATTAAAACTTAATTCAGTATTTTTATATAGATCCTTAGATATGATTATTATTCTCATTCTAACTTCATTAATATCTATAACACTTTGACTAATTATATAAATAATTATTAAACAATGTGACCGCCATGAAATATAAATTTTTAGATGAGTTAGTTAATTCTTTTTAAATTAATTGATCACTCATTAAGTATAAATTTGGATAATATAATCAATCAATAAATTAAATTACATCCCCTTGGTCATATAAGGCGACCATTGGATAGATTTCCTTATTTAAAAGATTTTAGTTGATTTTCTCCTCGCAAATTCGTTTATCATCCATAAACCATTTTAAAAACTTTTAATTCATATTTATTTCCACCTTAAAAATAGATTTACCCTCTACCAATTCAATTGGACCTGCTGCAACCTTATTTGTTTTGCTAAAATAAATATTGCCGTTATTCAAAAGAAGACCGATAAAATAAGGACTTCTGTAAGCCTTATCTTCCCCTATGATATCCTTTCCGCAAACTCCTGCGAAGATGCTTTTGTCTGCAGTTTTTACTATCTTAAAAGTAAAATAGTAGACTCCCAAATCAGGCAAAGTTAAGCAATGGTTGAACATTTTCCAAAAATCTTTTTCCATTTTTATTATTTGCTTTCCATTTTTGATAATTTCAAACGATTTATAGTCTAAATTTGATGAATCTCCAGTAAAATTAATTTGGCAGTTTGAATTGATCACGTCTTTAGAAAAATGTATTTTGTAATACTTGGACAAAATATATTTAAGATGAGATTTTTATTTGTTGACTCTGGCAATTTCATCATAGAGTTTGTGCTTTTCTTACTATTCACTATTGAATTCAACATTTGTTAGGGGAATTATAATCTTAAAACTTATCTCCTTTTTTTTAGATAACATTTGCATGGGGACTACCAAGCATCCCTCATCGTTGATCTCTAATAGCTTGTTCTCCACTAGCTCTTCGTAGAGGTCTAAAGTTTTGCTAAAGACTAAATTATTTTTTCCATCATTGGACATAGAGTTGCTGCTGATTTCAGCAAAGTAGAATCTTCCTCTCTTGAACTAAGTGATTTCGAGGAGAAGAATATCCCCTTTAATTGATACTTGACCCTCAAAATTGACTCCTTCAAAAGACGATGCCTTATCATCAATAATCTACTTCAGCTCCATTATAAGTTTATACATATCTTATTAACGGCAAAGACTTAAAAGGATTATGATAATACAGTGACAATATAAATTTTACGCAATATTCCTCTTATCTTTCAATAATATGAGAGTAATTACCACTAAAATTAAAATATATTTGTTGATATTAAGATATTATGCTAAAATGACAATAATCTGTTTTGTCAGGATATGAAAACGATTGGATTCACAACAAAATAGTAATAAAAATGCAATTTTGAGTTTAGTTGTCTATTTGATCATCTAAGATTATGGTTTTTATTAAGCTCGTTTTTTTATCTTTTAAGTTGTTTATAATATTAAACCAAAATAATAAAATGATTTAATCATTTGTGACAATCAAAAGTAATTATTCTCTTCATTTTACTTTTTTCAATAAATAATATAAATAATTTATATGAGATTAACTGGGAAAAAGGGACATTATTTTCTCCTTCTATTAATATTTAAAAAGAAATTAATATTTTAAATTCTAATAAACTGAAAATGATGAGTCACAATTAACTAATTAATTTAATTTAATAACAGTTAATCAATTTATTTTAATTATATTCTATTTGATCAATCAATAAATTCAATAGTGTCCCCTTGTGTGTATAGACTGACGACTGGGCAGATCTCCTTTTTTAAAAGATCCTTGTTTATTCTCTACTGGTCCAATTGTTTATCATCCAAATACCAAGTCAATATATTTGAATTCATATTGATTTACATCTTAAAAACAGATTTGTCTTTTTAAAAGGGAATTTATTTAACTGCTCTTTTGCTGGTCTTGTTAGAAAAAAGTTTGCCTTCGCAAATATCCAGCCCTATATAATACGGATTTGTTTAAAAATTCGCTTCTCCTATAATTTCCTTATCACAAATTCCGACAGAAATATATTTAGTGGAACATTATTTATAGAAGGGACTTAAATAGAACAAATTTTGATGGGAATAATGTTTATTGAAAGAAGATTTTACAATTTTAAGCGAATAATAATATTTTTCTTTATTTGGCAAAGCTAATATGTGATTGAAATTTTTCAAAATATTACTTTCGAGCATTTTAATTTGTTTACCGTTTTTGGTGACTTCAAAAGATTTATAATGGGCATTTGTAGTATCGCCTATAAAATTAAAATGGATAGCATCGTTTGGGTATTTAATAAATGAGATAATTTTTTAGCAACTTGCTTTTTAATATAGGATTCTATTTATTTCATTATAGAATTTACGCTTTTATTATTCTTCACTGTTGAACTAAACATGCTTCAAGGGGATTGAATTCTTTAGATTAATTAATTTATTCTTTAATGAAACTTGCATGGGCATAATCAAGCATCCCTCATCGGTAATCTCCAATAATTTGTTTTCAATCAGCTCGTTGAAGATATCAATAGTTTTGCTAAAAATACCAGGATTAGAAATCTCTTTTTGCATGGTACTGCTGTTGAGTTCTACGAAGTAAAATTTTCCTCTTTAAAATTAAGTAATATCCAAGCGCAAATTATCCCCTTTTATACTTATTTTTCCTTGACAATTAAGTCCTTGAACAGATGACTCTCTTTCTTCGTTCAATAATATTTGATTCATGAATAATCTTTATGAGGATAGCCTTTAATCTGTCCTATTTAAGCAATATGCTTATATCTATATGCTAACATAAATATGTAATATTAATTCTTAAGCAAATAACCTCCTATCTACCAAATATTTGGTTAATCATTCTAACAGCACGGCTGTATTAGTATCATCATCAAAAGCAAAGCAAGTTCGCCCATATTTGATCACTATATTTTTAGTTAAAATCTAAAAATCAAGTTATGATGAATTTCACATTAAAGAAGAACAATATAAAAAAAGTAAAAGATGGGTAAGATGGAAACAAAGAGTATGAGTGAAATTTAATATTATAATTAGTAGTGTGCTGGTCTTATCATCGTAATTTTGCTTTTCATTTCCAGTAACTTCCAAAAATTTATAAAACAAGCTTCGAGAATTATTAATAAAATTTATATAGCATTCAGAATTTATAATCACTCAGAAAAATGAACTTTGTAATACTTTGCCAAAATTTATTCAAAGTAAAGCTTTTGTGCCCTGTTCGGTAATTTGATCATACGGTTTTAAGTTTTTCTGGTTTTTAGCTAATTTGAGCAATCTCTCAGGGAATATGGCATCGGTATCACTATCCTCTTTAAAAGGGGACAGATGCTGTGGGAATTCGGAATAAATTAAGAGGAATATTTAAATACTTTTAGTCTTTTCACAAGAGTTATAAAATTATACTTCAATAGATAGAGTCAAACATTTCCTTCTTTCTTAATTGTATTTTTTGTATAAATTATTAAAAAACTCAAATGATATTGATTGAGAAACAAATAAAAAGATAAAAAGAGTTAATATTTAAAAAGAAGTTAGAATTTTAAACTAACAATCTCCAAATTCATTTCATTAATTATTTCATTTATTAGCAGGTTAATTTATTTATTTATAATATTTTTATTGAATCAATCAATAAATTCAATAGCATTCCCATTAAAGTATAGACTGACAACTGGATAGATCTCTTAATTCAAAAGATTCTTGTTTATTTACTCTTAGCACAATTTTTTATCATCCATATACCAAGTCAATATCTTTTCAATAAGATTTATTTCCATTTTAAAAATAGATTCGTTGTCCTCAATTGTAATCTTATCAACTGCTAATTTCTTGGTACTGTTTGAGTAAATATTGCGATCATAAAGATTTAATCCTATATAATGAGGATTATTGTAAATATTATCTTCTCCTCTGATTTTTTTGCTGCAAATTCCAACATAAAGATATCTAAGATAATTGAGAGATTTAAATCTAAAAGAATATTTTGCTAAATTTGGCAAAGGCCAGCCATGATTGAAATTCTTCCAAATGCTTTCTCCCAACATTTTAATTTTATTTCCATTTTTTGAGACTTAAAAAGATTTATAATGAGGATTTGTGGTGTCTCCTATAAAATTAAAAGGGATAGTAGCTTTTGAGTAGTTTATAAATGCTAAAATATTTTATTGACTGATTTTTTCTTTATAAATTTGGGCAATTTCATCATAAAGTTTGTGGTTTTCTTATTCTTGATTTTTAAACTAAACATTCTTTAAGGGAATTGAAATCTTTAGATTTATCAATTTATTTTTAGATGATACTTACATGGGGACAATCAAATATCCCTCATCATTAATTTCCAATAATTTGTTGCCAATCAACTCTTAGAAAATATCAATAGTTTTGCTAAAAATCCAATCATTAGAAACCTCTTTCTGCATGGTACTGTTATCAAGTCCGATGAAATAAAATTTTCCTCTCTTAAATTATGTGATATCTAAGCGTAAATTTTCTCCTTTGATACTTATTTTTCCCTGAAAATTCAGCCCCTTAACTGTTGATACTCTTTCTGCGTTCAATATTTTCTAAGCCATTAATATTTTATACCTTAAAATTTAATCAATATTTATATATCTGTATGAAAGCATTAAAATTTTACAAATAACTTCTATTATATCGAATAACTTTGTTAAAAATTATACTATTTCCACTGTAATAATATCTTGATCAAAGAAAATTCGCTCTTTATTTGATTTTTGTTTTTGAATAAAAATATTAAAATTAAGTTGTGATGAATTTCGCATTTAAAAGTTTGTAAATTCTGCCAATTTCATCGTAAAGTTTAATTTTTTTTGATTCCTCAGTCTTAAACTTGATACTCTCCAAGTTAATTCTAATTTTACGATTATAGAGTTTTCCCCTTATATGTCTCTTGGATTGGTGTGATAAGACATCCCTCATCACCAATCTCCAAAGTCTTGTTGTCAATTAACTAATCAACAAGTTCAATCGTTTTATTGAAAAACAAATAGCTCTTCTCATCTTTCTCGAGAATGGAATTGTTGAGTTCAGCGAAATAGAATCTTTCTTTCTTTCTTAAATTAAGTGATATCCAAGCGTAAAATGTCACCACTTATCTTGATTTGCCCTTTAAAATTGAGTCCTCTGAAGATTTATGCTTTTCCTTCCAACTCCATTTATTTTTTACAAATTAATTTACTGCCGAGATACTAATATAAATTGTAAAAAGTGAAATAAATAAGAATAATATGAAGATGGGGAAAGCCTATTTTGCAATATTTTTAAAACACTCTTTTGCTGTATTTTCAATTGGCATTTCTGCATTTGCTGGCTGTCATAAATTTATTGGAGCTCTTCTTGGCTCCATCAATTTGCAATAAGTCCTTAATAAAAACAGAACCCATTTCATATTGATAGTATTATTATTTTTATATATCCAAATAGGACAGATAAATATTAATCATCGTAATCATACATCAAAGTAGTTATTTTGTTTCTATTAATTAACTTAGAAATCATAATTTTATTCAACTAACTTATTAATTTATTTTATTAAGATAAATCAATGCTAAGAATTCCAGAAACCTCAATGCCCATACAATCTCAACCAGAAGATTTAAACAGTTCCCGAAGAAACTAACCAACAAGGTTAGAAGAGTCCAATTACAATAGCAGTTTAATGAAAATACTCGCTGATGTCCTCAAGACCATTATGAGCTCAAATTAAAGATGTTTGGCTGAATAAGCAAACAACAGAATTGAAGAATCGAATAGAGATTTTATTGATGATAGGGAATCAAATCGCTAAAATAACAAGAGATCATCTCGATAAAAAAACAAAAGACCTGCACAAATAACTCGAACAATTCGAGCAGCTCAAGTAGCAGCATTAACAGCAAAAAATTATGAACTGGAAGTTAGAGACAGAGAGGTGATTGTGGAACCTCCAGCAATGAGCGAAGAATAAACGAGAAAAAGCGAACTTAAAAAATGGGCTTCAAAGGTCCTGAAGAATGTTGCCTCCGCCTCTTTTCACTATTGCTCAAAAAATGAGATGACTTTCGAGCAAGCTAAGGTCTACTGCTCCGAAAATATTCTTAAAAATTTAGCTCTTTTGGGTTCAAGCAAGGCTCTCACGTCCTAAGACTTTGAGGTGATTGACAATCACATACAAGGAAAGGGAATCAAATATATCATGACTAAATACCCCAAAACTGATTCTAAAGATCTAAACAAAAAACTTTCATCATAAATTAAGGAAGTGAATAATATCTAAGCTCTGTAAAACAACTATATTGACAACAGCAAGGTAAGTTTCTAATACAGAAGCGATGGTAACTACAACGATTTGATAATGAGATTTATCAATGAAGTTACCAAACTGGTGGACGATCCATCAGGCGAAAAAAAGGGAGATAATGAAGGGGAAAAAAAGGGAGATAAGGAAGAAGAAAAACAAACAAACTACCAATATTTTAAGGACTACATGTCTAATATCTTTTAAAGAGTTGAGAGTGAGGATTGGGTGGTGAATAGACAGTACAAAAGAAAATCTAAAGATGTAGAAGATGAAATGCAAGAGCGAGATGAGGAAATTAACTAAGATAGTTTTGATACAGAGTCTTAAGTTGGCTGCTGTCGCCATAATTAAGTGCACTAGAGAGGATAATATAATGGCAATTGTATGGATAAATATTTTAATAAGTAAGCTAATAATGAGAAGATAAAAAAAAAAATGGAATACATGGAGAAGGTCAAACAATACACATCCTATCTGATTGGTAGGAAAATTCCTGAAAGTTTTACCAAATATACTGATGATGAGATCAAGAGCAAGAATATGATTATTAAGAGTCCAGAAGTGCTACGAATACTCACCAAATGGTGCGAAGAATTGATGAGACCTTTTTAAAATGATAACTACTATACTGATCGCTCAGAAGGTATGAAGCTACAAACAGAAGATGCTCTCAGTGTTCCTGATCGATAAAAACGTAAAATAATCGATAGGCTTCTTAGATTGGAGAAGGAGGACATCTTGAAGGACAAGGAAGAACTGTTAAAACACAATTATAAAATGCAGGCTAATTTCCTCGAGTATGAACTAGAAAAAGCGGAGAAGGGAGAAGGAGATGAGCATGTTGATTTACTATAAAAAATTAGTGGAAAATTTTCGATAAAAACAGTGAACAATTTACATAGTTACATAATCCTTTTGCTAAATCGTCTCATTCATGGACTTATGCAAGTGGCCAGGCGAGATTACACAAGCAAAAAGCAAACCCATTTTGATTACTCGCCCTGTCCCATAAACCTTCTTGCCTTTAGAGTGGGCGATCTCATGCGTTGCAAGTTTTCCTCCCATTAGGAATAAGTTTTTCTTATCTTTAAGGAACTATAAAGACGAAGCAAAAGATAACCTAATAAACTGAGAATTATTCGTATAAAAAATAGACTGGGGACCGGAAATAACGATATTCTTATAAACGTAAAGTTTAACAACAAAGTGACATGCGAGATCCAGTTAGCAGTCAATGCCAAAACTGATAGCTTCCTAAAAACTAGTACTCTATTTAATCATTATTTTTACGAACTGCAGCGCTCAGCTTTCGGCCCACTCACTTAACTCTGCAGTATCTGGAAGTCACAAGATCAAAAAAGTAGTATATATCAGTAGCTCATCAATGCATAGAATCTAAGTAAAAATCCAAAGAAGCATACTTGCTAAGGTAAATAACAAAGGTACGAAATGGAGTAGTATGAACGACCATTCATATGTGGTTAGTGTAATTGCACCTATTTCCACAATAACTATATATGCAGTCATTTTTGCTGCTCTCAATGTGGCTTTTTTCAATGTTTTAAGTGCAGACTCAGTCATTAAACAGACTAAAATCTGATCAGTTCATATATCACTGATAAAAAACTTCGGGAATTAACTAAAAAGAGGGTTAAATATCCTGATTAGCTTCCCGAATTGGGAGTCTGTATATACTTGGAATAGAAGCAACCCAAAATGACAATATTCACCTATTTTATTGACTAAAGCGGTAAGAAATATATTTTCGCTAAAAAGAAGGTTGGCGAAACGATTTAAATTGAGAAAATCGCTATGATAACTTCAAAAAAATAGCTGTAAGCTTTTATGAGCAAATATATTGTTTTTCAACTGAAAGTAAGCGAAGATCTGACCATAGATAAAGATGATATCGAAC
>Ga0302280_1000388_pt1 | contig 38651 bp, 33 predicted proteins | sample III_Fen_E1_1_FD_198771 | JGI IMG/M metagenome (GOLD analysis project Ga0302280, IMG submission 198771) | Peat permafrost microbial communities from Stordalen Mire near Abisko, Sweden - III_Fen_E1_1 | ecosystem: Environmental > Terrestrial > Soil > Wetlands > Permafrost | place: Sweden: Abisko... | reverse complement strand
AGCAATAATGAATGTATATGTGGCAAAGGTGAATGGATTGAGAAAGTACAAGACCAAGATGGTGAATATGATAGATAAGAAATAAATGAATGATAATTATACTTTTTTATATCTTTTATGGTACCGTGCAAATACAATGAAAAGAAGCAACATTCTAGAATTTGTAGAACATATCATAAATATCACAATAAATGCATTCAATACAAGAGTAATCCTAAAAATCAAGATTTTATGTTTTGCAGCAAAATTTGTGGAAAAGAGTATGTATAGACACATGGAAAATTTAACAAAAAGAACAAGAATGGTAAAATTTCATTGCAGCAAAAAATGTGGAAGATCTTGGCTGAAAAAGCATCCATCACATCAAGTCAAAAAACAATTTTTTTAATGCAACCAGTTATGTATATAGATATATTTCGCATATCTACACTTGGAGCAAAGTGTATATCAAAAACTTGTTTTTGTGGTATTGGATTCAGTTTTTTCGAAACGCAAAAGGTGTTTTTATAGAAAAAATTGAAATTTGAAGTATTTGCATTATCCTTTAATTTGATTTATCATTCAAGTCACATCATAATAGATAATAAATTCTTTTTTAATATGACAAAATTAGTAAAATTAGCAGAATATAATGGAAATGAGGTTGTTGCTTTTAGTAATAAAAGTAACAATATGTTGAGTAGTTGTTATCCTCATCAAGTTGCGGTAAAAATTGGAAAACATGCTTATGTTTTTGCAAGTATTGGAACAGCATATCAAGCTACCAAGTTGGAAAATCATCCTAATATGATAATTGCAATGCAAGGTATGAAAGAGCATGCTGCAAGAAAATTTGTTAATCAAAACAAAAACTTTACTGTTAAAATTGATGGATTTGATGTTATGAAAAATTTATTGAGAACAAAATTTGAGCTAAATTCAGAATTGACACAAAAATTGAAAGCAACTGGAGGTAAATATATAGTTGAACATGATGATGAGAAACATGGCAATTATAATTATTGGAGTGATAATTTTGATGGTTCAGGAAATAATAATTTTGGACAATTATTGATGATTATTAGAGGAGAACGTGGAGGTGTTGGTGTAGTTAATATTCCAAAAGAATATAACGCACATGTTTGCAATAAGAAATTTGTTGTCGATTTGTGCATTGTATGCAATAAAAATCCAAAAAACGAACACTATCAATTTTGCGGAAAAACATGTGGAAAGATTCACTCTAAAAATAATAAAAAGTCTATTGTTGATTTGTGCATTAATTGTAACAAATATCCAAAAAATGAACATTATGAATTTTGTGGAAGAATATGTGGAAACATGTATTCAAGAACCAACAATAATAACAACAACAACAGAACCAATATATTTTTTGGAAGTGATTTATGCACTCATTGCAAACAAACTCCAAAAAATGGAAAATATGATTATTGCAGTACTTGTTATATGAATTATAAACAAAATTCAAAACCAATGCAATCTAGTACATCATATATTCCAGTGCATCAAGTTCCAAAAAAGACTCATAAAAAAACTCCTGTGACATGTGTTCGTTTAGTGAGTAATGGAATCCCACTCACTCCATACATGCCAATAAATGTGCCAAATATGTTAAATCCAATGGGATCGCAATATCCATTTGTTCCATTGATAAAAGTACAAAATCAATTTATTCCAATGGGTATGCTACATCCATTGAATCAAATGAACATGTCAAATCCATTTAATATTTAATTTATGCATAAAATTTTATTGAATATTCAATTGATTTTTAACATCTTGTGGAGACATTTCAATTAATTCTCTCATTCTATCGCTTAACATATTTAATAATTTTTTCATTTCTAAATAATGTGATGCGATTATTAATTCATTTAGATCATCTCCATTTAATTTATTGATAAAATTTACTTTTACAACTTCTATATTTTCATTTGCATGTGATATTTTTACGAAATTTATGATATTTCTCAACATAGTAGATGTAATTTTTTTAAGTTGTATTGTTCCACTATTTTTACTGATTTCATTTTGTAGAATTGGACTTGAATCGATTATTTGTCTATCAACTTGAAATTGCATACTATCTTTTGATATTATTATATATTTTTCTTCACTCATATCTTATACTTTTATTATATTTATAGAAAAGATTTTATACAATTGCATTTTCAACTTTTTTTATTGTCATACAATATGATGAACTATAAACAGAAATATTACAAATATAAATCAAAATATATAAGACTCAAACATTTACAAAGTGGAGGAGATGTCATAGGAACATATAGTTTGAACAATGAGAATTATAAATCAGTGAGAACAAAAATGGGCAAAATATATTCTTATTATGAAAAATCAATTGGTCAAATACCAAAAGATCAACAAACAAATGATTTAAGAAAACCAGATAAATCAAAAATATTAGTGATAGATTCTATTAAAATATTTGATATATTTACTGGGAAATATGGAGATTTGATAGATGACGAATTGTACATTAAATGGGATAAAGTTAGAGAAGATTATAAAGGATTTTATATTAATTTTACTGATGAACTTAAATTGGCAAGACATGCATATGCAATGTTCAAAAGAATGAGATATACAAGCTGGTTGACAACTGATGATGATATTAGTACTTACTATGTAATGATTTTTTAAAAAGTTGAAATTTCAAATGATTGGAATATATCAATATATTATTACAATTAATAAAATGAATGATTTGATGTTAAATAAACATATTGTGTGTACAATATTTTCATTTTTACATTTGAATGATTTGTTTTCGTGTGTTCAAGTGTGTAAAAGATGGCATGATGTGTTTAATATGGATATTTTGTGGTCATGGAAATCAAAAACGAATATTGAAAATATAAAATCAATGATAGAATGCAACGAAAAAGATATATTTAAAAGTTTGTGGTCATTCGAACTTAATAGAATATCAACATTACATAGTGGTTATTCATCATGTTTTCTATTTCCACTACCATTTTTGTTTTGGCGACGCGAGAGTATGTTAACAATTGAATTACACTCTCGCAATCGTATAATTCATCATGATAAAAAGAAAATAAATTTAAAAAGAAGATTTGCATGTGATGAAAATAAACAACTTGCATTTAGAGCAAAACATATCAAACAAATATCATGCGAAATAAATAATAAAATAAATAATAAAAATTTATGTGAAATAAAAAGTAAACCAGTATATAATATTAACAAAAAAAGATTAAATAAGATAAATAATAAAACAACGTATAAACATAAATCTCAATTTTATGATACTAAAACAAAGAATAAGAATTATAAATACATGAGAAATCAGAGATAATATTTTTAGAAATCAGCTTTTTCTAATTGTCTGATTCTTGGGATTCTATTTATGGAAACATTATTTATTCTATAATTATTTTTAGGTAAATCAATATCAATTATTCTATTTTTATCTTGCGGTAATGATTTATTTTTTTTGAAATTTGGATAATTATTGATTAATTCTTTATTATATAGATACAAAGATGGATCTAAGATATAATAATCTAACATAAATGGATTATCTTTATCATAATATTTTTGCATTTTTTTGACAAGATCATTTGCCATTCTGCAATTGCAATCAATTATCCAGATATAAAAATCTGCCAAAGTATTTTTATTTTCGCCAAAGTTATCTTTGTATGTGTTGATATATATTTGATATATTTCATCTCTATCTTTATCATTTAATATTGTGAGTGGATCAATTGTGAATAATCTATCCAATTGGTAATAACTGAATCTTGGTTTTATTTCTGTCGAATCAAATTTTGAATATTTTTTTTGTTTATGTTTGAAATAATTATAAAAATCAACAGAGTAGTTTCCGCCATAATAAATATTTTTCAGATAATCTGCATTTTCTTTTGTAATTTTTCTAATATGATGATCACAAGATGTGTAAGTGGAAAATAACACAATGGATTCTATTTCAAAATAATAAGCAACTTTACATAAAAAATCAATAAAATTATCATCATCAATAATTGTGGAATCTGATGTAGATGAATGTCTAAAATAATAATTAGCACACATATATGTACCTTCATTATTTTCACCAAGTTCAATGGTGAACAATACATATTTATCAACTAATGTATACATGAAAAATCCATTATTTACGGAAACAGCATAAAAATCTTTATATGCTCCAGTACTATCATACCATTCCATTATAATATCATAAGTATCATTTCCAATATGTGTTTTAAATTGAAATAATGGATTTGAATAATTTGTCACAAAGTAACTTATTTTTTCATTAATTGTTAAAGACTCAGTTTTTTTAATTTTCAAAAAATCTATCAAGTCGTTATTATCCAGTATATCTCTTTTTTTAAATGATATATTATCTTTTCCGTAATATTCGAATTCATATCTTGTTTGTACTTTACTTTCTTCTATTTTATCGGTGTGATAATAAGGCGCATTTTTATCTTTTTTGACAAGTTTAAGTTTGGATAAGGGTGATAATAATATTTCTTGTTCTTCTGGAAAATGTGAAATTGTTTCCATGCACAATGCTACTCCAGAAACATTTTTTGGGATTTTAATTTTGATTAAAATGAAACCAAATTTGTATATATCTGATCTATAAAATGGATCTCTCGTTGTGCTAATGAAACTATTTTCCACATATATATCTCCAATATTGAGATTTTTGATATGATCATCATTTTGAATGAATCTGTATAGAGTATATGATTTATCGAATGGAGGAGCATTATTGATTAATGTCCAAGTGGCATTTATATTTGTTTCCAGAAGAGAATTTTTATAAGAATAACCAGATAATCCTCTGAGATATTGATTCATAAAAAAACTACCTTGTAATGAATAATATTGAATTAATCCAATACCATCATTTTTAATTATGTACAATTGATGATCTAGTATTGTTTCAGATGATATATCATTTTCTCTTATAATTTTGCATAATTCTACAATATCATATTTATCATAATATTTTTCTCCAGGTTTGATTATTTCCATGTTTAATCCCATATTGATCAATTCAGTTCTATTGTAATAAGGATTAATATGTATTAAATGTGGTAAAAAAGATGGCCTAGTACAATGAGTTATATTTTTACCAACTTCATTTGAATAATTATAGAATACATAAATATAACTTGATTCCAATAAATTTAAATTGAATTGTTGTAAAAAATTAATCATAAGATTTAATTTTGTATATTCTCTTATTTTCATCATATTTGATGATTTGATGGAATAGTTTACATCATCTTTTTTGAAATCACCAAGATTTACATTTTTTTGTTTGGTAAGTTCTAATTTTTGCACATCATTTTTCATTTTTTCTTTTTTATTATCAAAGTATGTCAAAAGTTGATTGTCTGGAAATCTATAATGTTGGTGTATTACTCTAAAATAAACATTCTCTCTAACAATCAAATATAGATTTCTACTGTAAACATCATATAAAGGAACTTTTAAGGTTATTTTAGAGATTGAATCTTTTATGTCGGTAATACAGTCTTGCAATGTATCAAATGATTTGATGTATTTGATTATTTTTGCATTTGATTTTTTACTTTTAATATAATTTTCAAGTTCTGATTTAGATGGTACATATGCTTTTTGATAATATATATCATCCAACACATTACTTTGATCAATACTTTTCAATGTATTTGAATTTATATAATATAAAATATAATTCATTATATGTATTTATATTTTATGAGTATAAATAAAAGTATATAATTTTTTAATTGTTATCATTATTTGTATGATCGTTCATAATACATTTATCTTGTGTATGTAGATTTGTTTGATCTTTGTGTGTTATCATTATACAATCTTTTAATAATTTATATCTTTTTGATAATATTTCATCATAGCATTTAATTTTTTTTATATTATCATCACAATTGAAAGTTCTAAATGATTTGAAATATTTTTTTTCATGATTTGCCATTAAGTCCATTATAATTTGTAGTTCATTATCTATTTTAATTAAAATATCATTTACTCCAAGAACAGATGTTTTTATTGAATTATTCATATTTTCATATTTTTCTTGTTCTTTGACAAGTTCATGAATTATGGAAACACCATTATTTATATCCATTTTTTCAAGTTCCAATTTAACATCCGTAAAATATGGTTTATTGATATACAACATGTATTTTGATAGATTGATGATTGAATTTGTTGTCGTTGTCAATGTTTTTATGATAACATCTTTTCCTAAAGTTGTTAAGAATGAGATTGGTGTGCCTCCTATAAATGCGCTTATTGTTTTTAATACCAAAAAATCCATTATTGTTATTATTATATTAAATATGTAAAATATATATTTCAAATTTCATTTTTTTTTATAAATTAACATAAAATATCAAGTAGTTATTTGAGTGTAATTTTAAGCTTTAATCATCTAATTCATTTGTAGTTGTTTCTGCATCATTGAATTTATATCCATATAGTTTACCTTTTTTATATTTATATTCTGCAGTACTTGTGAAATAATCTTGTACTTTATTTTTTGATGGACAATTACCATTTGCATAGGAGTCTCTATACCAATATTTAAATTGGGAGTAAATTTCTTGAATTGTCAAAGTTGTTTTTTCATCAGCCGCTTTTGCTAAGTTGTCAGTCATGAATTCATTATACAAATCACTTGCTTTTCTATATTTATTTGTATATTTCATGACAGCCAATGGTTCTTGGATACCATTATATTTTTTGTACATTGGATAATAGATATTTATCAATAACCATAGAAATGCTTTATTACATTTTTTCATTTTTGAGACTAATTCATAATCTCTTGGTTGTTGATGTGGCAAAAGATCTTTTCCATTATATTTTCCATTTTCATCAATATCAACAAATTCACTACCGAAAGGAGTTACACGCAAACGTCTCCAAGTACCTCCATCATTTGAAGGTATTGATGGTAATTTATTGCAAGCTAACAATAGTTTAAATTGTGGTTTAAATCTGAATGGATGTCCAAACAATTTTCTTGCATATATCCAATCACCTCCTGTTAATTCTTTCATATAACCAACATTTATTTGATCATCACTTTCTGGTTCTTGGAATACGACAAATCGTTGACCTCTTGTCATAGCCATTTCAGGAGTTGCTGCACCAGAACTTCCACGTTTTCTTGTTATAACAGTGACTGGAAGTGTACCGCAATATTCACCAAATGCATATTGGAAGAATTCAACAGTTTTACTTTTACCATTTGAATTATGTGTTACAACAAAATTTTCCATAACATATCTTCCATTTTTATCTATTTGAAAACCATAATAATTATCAATACCATTGTATTCAATAGTAATATTATTCGTGGTAAAATTTCTTGAGTCAATATCAATAGAATACTCATGAAAGTTTGTAACATCAATGCCTGATTTTAACAGGTAACTTAATTTAATATCTATTATGTCACCAAAATTTACCACATTATTGATATTTTTAATATATTCATTAAAATCTCTATCTGAATCAAATAGTTTTTTATATTCTTCAATATTAATTGTAATATTATTTTCATCAACTGTATTTTGATACCATGTCATAATCCAACATTGTAAATTATCATCCCATTTTTTATTATCTTCCATATATTTCAATGATAATATATGATTTTTATTGACAACATAAGAATAATTATTTGTTGATGTGATTTTGTACATGTGATCATTACCTCTAAATAGTTCACTTACTATTCTTGGTGTTTTATCATCACCCATTATGACATCATTAATTTTGATATTTTGTACATTTTTAAAAGTGTAATCATACATCATAATTTTTGTATCTTTTTTATGACATCCACATCCAGTCCATATTATAAATTTTTCTCCAGCAGTATGCCCATCCAGATAACTCGCTAATAACATTTTAAGATATAGATTCATATCTTTGTCTGGTTGAATTTGTTTTAAGAATGATTCTGCCCATTGAACATCTGGATGATTTACATGATAATCATTGGAATAATCATAGCCAACTGTGAATGTGATATAATCTTCAGGCAATCCAGCTCTAAAACATCCATTTTTAAGATCATAGACTCCATTATTGAAACCAATGATATCAGGATTACTATCTAATTTTTCTTCAAAATTCTTTTTGTAGAATAATCTTTCACACACAATCATTACACTTTGAACGAATGAATTTTTTTTGAGTTTTGTTGCAACTGCTATTATATTTCTACATTTTTTTAATATTTCATCTTGATTAATACCTTTTTTAGTTCCCAAATCAGCAATATATGCTGAATGTATGATTACAAATTCCTTATTCAAGTCTTCAGATATTTTATTATATAATGTATGTCCCTGTTCTACTTCAACCCATCGGTGATCTTGAAATTCATACCAATTTTTATGATTAATTGATGTGCATACAAATGTATGTTTATATAGATTATGCACTATATCTGCAATATCTTTATCTGTGCCTGTTTCAGCATCTACAAATAATTGGTTGATACTATCTCTTAATATTTGTCCATATTCTTCTATATCATCTGTTCTTGCCCACATATGTAAAGATGATATAGTGAGAACATTACCGGAATCTCTCGCATTATCCCAGATTCTAATACAACTATCTTCATCATAATCACCTCCTGCTTTTCTGGAGAATTTTTTCCAACAATTTAATAATTTTGGAGAGATATTACGTAATGCCCATCCGACTCTTACCCAAGAATGATAATCTTTAGCTCTCGCAACTGATAATATACTTGTTAATCTTACGGCCATACCATAATCACTTTTATCATTTTTTTCAATTTGTACTTCATCTTCTTCTTCATTGTCAAAATCTTCTTCATTGATGATTTCTGCTTTATTTGATTTTGGTTTTGGTTTTGATTTTGGTTTTATAATAAAATCTTTAATAATGTTTGCGATTTCATCTGGATCAGCATTAGGATGAAATTCATTAACTTTATTATATTGTTTTCTATTACTGAACAAACTTACAAAATCTTTTGTGCAATTTCCATATTGTTGTTTATCCATTTCATTGCATTTATGATCAAATATATGTGTCAATACATATCCTTGAGATTTATCTTTATTTGATCCATACATCATCCATACATTATTTTTTATGATGGATTCATCAAATATATCATCTGGTGTATTTATAAATGGTATATTACCGAATCCATTTTCCTCAACAATAAGATTTTTTGTTGCCGTTATTATTAAATATCTCATTTCATCCGACAATGCTACATTTGGATAAATTATATGCATGCCATCTTTATATGTCACAATACCAGCTTTATTTATAGCATCTGTTGGATGGTCTTTTTCAAACAAGAATGCAGTTAATGGTGATTTAGTGGTAATATCGATATATTTTCTTAGATTTTTTGTGATTTTGGAGATTAGGTATTTTGCATTATCTAATGTATATTGGCGTGTATTATGTGCGCTGTCATATCTAAAATCTATATCAATCATTAACGGACCAACTTTTTTTGGTTTTTCTCCCATATGTAATTCTATTTTACCTACTAATTTAGAGTACAAATCAATAAATTCACTTTCGTCTTCTTCTTTGATTATATATTTACCCCATGGATACCCAAATGCAACATGAGTGTGTTCGACAGGTTGTTTTGCAAAATTACGTTTTTCTAAAAATTCATAAAAATTACTCCTATTTTTTATGATAGTGTCGGATAATTTGTCTCCTGTAGTATTTTTAATATTATTGATATTTTTATTCGACATTATAATTATATGTAAAGTTAAAATATTTATATAATAAATTATATATATATTATATATAAAAATCAATTTTTTTGCATATAATAGGTTTATATGATCTATTTTAATGAAATTTCATGTTTCTTATAGTAAAGTTATTTGGAATTTTCTATGAATAAAATGTGATTTTTTGTGTGATATATGGTCACTAGGTACCATATATTCTTTTTTTTAATATAATTGAGGTGAATTGGGATAGTATTGTGGCAATTAAATATAAAAAGCAAGTTTCTTTATATAAAAAAAATTGAAATTCAGATATTAAAAAATAGATGTTATATATATAATAAGTAATGTTTTTCTGTCCAAATTGTGATAATGCTTTTGATATAACTCGTTCATCAATCCAAGCAGGAGGAGAGATGTCTGAGTCAACATCTGCTTCATATGCAGATTCAACAGATAAATATGATGTATTGATTGATAAAATATTGAAGAATAATGTGTCCTATGATGATATAAAAACAATATCATTAGATGAATTGCTTAAATCGGGGCAATATAAAAAATTATCGGCAAGCAATAAAGAGCAGATATTTAATAAAACTCAAGATTTATTGCCAAAAGATAAAAAAAAGATATCAAATTTAAAGATTGATAATGATGAACAACGAAATATAGCATTTTTTGTTTGTAATAATTGTGGTTATACTAAAAAGATTAACGATGGTACTTTAATTTTGAGTAGAACATCTGATAATATTACACAATTTTATAAAACAGATGATTATGATGATATGGTCTATAGTGATATTATTCCAAGAACCAGAAATTATGTATGTCCAAATAAACAATGCGAAACACATAAAAATATAGGAAAACGAGAAGCCATATTTTTTAGAATGAATAATAGTTTTGCCATTAAATATATGTGCACTTTCTGTAAAACATTATTTTAATGTTATTTTATTAGTTATTTTATTAGTTAATTGATTTTTTATAACTGGATTTTTGCAAAAAAATTGATATAAAAAATATATAATATAATATATTAATCATATATACTAATAATGAAGAAGGTCAATAAAAAAACTAAAACTGTTGTATTTGAAGATACGGAAACCTCTGATAATGAAGGTGAAAAGATGGTAAATGATGGATCCCAAACAGCAACAGCTGACGAGTTTGAGGGTAGTGAACATACTGATAATGAAGATAATTTAGATTTAGATAATTTGGATAATCCAGATAATCCAGATGATCAAGATAATCCAGAAGACCCAGATGAACAAGTTGAAGAAGAAATAGATGATGATAAGGGAGAAATAGAAGAAGAAAAATCACAAGAATCAGAAGAAAAATTAGAGAAATGTGTATATGAACATGCCAATGAAGATTCAGATGAACCAATGGAGGATGAAGTAGTATTTGATGATGAAATACCTGATAAAAAAAATAAAATTGTGAAACCTGAAGAGAGAATTACAAAACCATTCTTATATAATTACGAACGTGTGAGAATTATTGGTGATAGAACAAAACAATTAGCATTGGGTGCAAAACCGATGGTAAAAAATATTGAAGGTTTAGATTCAAAAGAAATTGCATTATTAGAATTAGAACATAATGTAATACCTATGATAATAGAAAGGCCATTACCAAATGGACAAGTTGAAAGATGGAAAGTTGGTGAACTAAAACGACAATAATTAATTTTTTTTATTTTTAGAAGATTTTATTAATTTATTATCATTAATATTTTTTAACACTTCTTTTGTTTTAGGCGTTTTAATTTTTTTTGGTTTTGGTATCTTAACTTCTTTTGGTAATTTATTATCATTAATATTTTTTGACACTTCTTTTGTTTTAGGTGTTTTAACTTTTTTTGGTTTTGGTATCTTAACTTCTTTTGGTATTTTAATTTCTGTTGGTTTTGGTATTTTAACTTCTTTTGATACTTTGTTTTCTGTTTGTTTGAATGATTCATTATCTGTTTTTTTGATTGAACTTTTATATTTTTTGAAAGATTTGATATGTTCTTCCAAAATTTCAAGTGTTAAATTAGTTATATCATCACTAATTTTTTTAGATAATTTGATATTTTTGGGTTTAGTTTTTTTGGAAGTATCTTTAACATTTACGTAATGGCCATATGGTCCAAGCAAAACAGTATATGATATTTTACCATTTTGGAACACTGCAATATTTTTTTTATTTTTTTCTTCAATCATTTTAACAATATCATCTAATATTATATTTTCATTGGGAACAGCAAATTTATCAGTGCCAACATTGACATAAAATCCAAATTTACCTTTCTTTAAAATAACCAGTTGCCTATTATATTTTCCAAGATTTTTTGGATATTCAAATAATTTTAGGGCATCTTCCATGGTTATGGTATTAATTGTTAATGGTTTATTTATTGGTGCAATTAATGGTTTTGATTTTGTTATAAAATATTTTAGTATAGGTCCATATTTACCTTTAGTTGCTACAATTTCAAAGCCGGTTTCTGGGTGATTGCCAATTAGTTTTGCTTCTTTGTTCATTAGAATGGGCAAGTCTTCTTGTAATTTTATTATTTGATTGTGAAAATCACCATAAAAGTTTTTCAATACATTACTTTTGGATATTTTACCTTCAGCAATATTATCTAAATTTATTTCCATATCTGCCGTAAATTTATATTCCATGATACTGGGGAAATTTTGATTTAAAAATTCTGTTGTTGTTGCACCTAGTTCTGTGGGTACAAATTTTTTGGTTTCTTTTCCAATAATAATAGTATTAATTTTTTCTTTAATATCACAATTTATTTTCCATGATAAAATACACACTTCTTTTTTACTTCCTTCAATATCCATTATTTTTACATATTCCCTTTCTTGTATTTTTGAAATTATAGATGTATAAGTGGCAGGTCTACCAATATTTAAATTTTTAGGGTCCATTTTATCAATTAAACTAGCTTCATTGTATCTTGAAGGTGGTCTTTCATATTCTTGTATTCCCGCTACATCAACTGCATTTATTAAAGTACCTTTTTTAATATCTTTAATATCTTTTATAAACATATTATCATCATCTTGTTCTTTTTTTAAATTTGGCATATCCCCTGTGGTAGCCTCTGGCATATCCCCTGTGGTAGTTTTTGGCATATCCCCTGTGGTAGTTTTTGGCATATCCCCTGTGGTAGCCTCTGGCATATCCCCTGTGGTGGCCTCTGGCACATCATAAACTTTCAGATATCCATCAAATATTAAATTTTTAATGGATGTTAGGAAGAAATGTTTATTATCTTTACTGATTGATATTTGAATAGATAATATATCATATTTTGCTTGAGCCATTTGTGATGCAACTGTTCTTTTCCAAATCAAAGTATATAATCGGAGTTCATCACTTTTTATTTTAGGATTATTTATTATGTCATTTGGCAATTTAAATACATTTGTTGGTCTAATAGCTTCATGAGCTTCTTGAGTATTATTTGATTTTGATTTATGTTCTCTTTTTTGGTGATAAATTTCGCCATATTGACTTACGACGAATTCTTGTATGTTATCGAGAGCTTCTTTTGATAGATTTACTGAATCGGTTCTCATATATGTTATTAAACCTTCTTCATATAATGTTTGTGCAGATTGCATTGTTCTTTTACTGTCAAGACCCAATTTTCGATGTGATTCTTGTTGCAATGTGGATGTTGTGAATGGTTGCGATGGATTTGAAAATGATGGTTTATTGAATATATTTTCAATTTTAAAAGAGGATGTTATGCAAAGTTTTAGAAAATTCATACTTTCATTTTTATTTTTGAACATTGTTATTGATCCTTTGAATATACCATCACTTATTTTATCTATATTATATAAAACTGATTGTAGTTCATTTTTTTTTAATTCAAAAGTTGCTTTGAATTTAAAATATGATTCATTATTTTCATTCATGAATTTTGCAATTTCATTTTCTCTATCTATTATTAATTTAACAACAACAGATTGTACACGACCGGCAGAGCTTGCATGTATTGTTCTCCACAATAAGGGTGAAATTTCATAACCGACCAATCTGTCCAATATTCTTCTAACTTTTTGTGCATCAACCATATTATTATCAATGGTTTTTGGGTTATTAACAGCATTCAATAATTCAGTTTCTGTTACAGAATTGAATACAATTCTTTTTGGATTTTTTAATTTTAATACATCTGCGATACTCCACGCAATCATTTCACCTTCTCTATCTTCGTCCATTGCCAACAAAACATCAGATGATTTTTTTAAATTACTTTTTAAGTCAGCTATTACACCTTTACCTTTAATAGTTGGTTTATATATTGGCAAGAAATCGTGATTGATATCAATCGACATCGTTTTATCATCCAAATCAATGATATGACCATATGATGCACACACTATATAATTTGATCCCAATATATGTTGGATCTTTTTAATTTTTCCAGGAGATTCAACTATAACAAGAATTTTACTCATAAATGAATTGTTTATATGAAGATATAATGTATCATATAAATTTATAATCAATTTTTTCCAAAAATCCAGTCAATAAGTATTAGACAATTTTTTCCAAAAATCCAGTCAATAAGTATTAGACAATTTTTTCCAAAAATCCAGTCAATAAGTATTAGACAATTTTTTCCAAAAATCCAGTCAATAAGTATTAGACAATTTTTTCCAAAAATCCAAACAATATCTAATAATTTTTTGTGTGTAATTTTATCCATTCATCAATGCATTCACTGTGATTTATTTTATTGATCATATTAAACATATCTTGATCAATATGTGATTTAATATTATTATCGAATTGTAAATTTTTTGCTTTGATTCTGTTTGCCATCACAAAGTAATTATATTTAATTACATCTAATGGTATAGGATTATTTTCTATGTAATCTTTTATCATTTTTGTTAATATTGATCCATTATGATTTAAAAATGATATTATAACATTTATGAATATCAATTGATATATATTGGGAACATCAAGAAAATGATCTGTTAATGTAATGGACATTAAAATTATTTTGTAAAAATTAATATCAGATTCGTTCACATATTGAATATATGTATATAATGTGAATGGATCAATGTTAAATTCTAATGTATTCAATATGTCATACAATTTCAATATGCATTTATCTGAGTCTGCATCACATGTCAAAAACTTTGTCATATATGTTTTTGTGACAATTGATGCAGATATGCTTAATAAGAATATTATTATATTTTCATTAACTATTTCTTTTTTTATGATATATTTTTTATATAATTCCAACGCAATTATAATTATTTCCATGGGTAATTGCATTATATTTGTGAATGTCAAACATTCTAAAACTAAATTATTCCAATTAAATTTCATTTGATAATTTATTTGATGATGATCAACAAAATTAATTGGATTTACATATGAATCATAATTTATATTTTGTGTTAAGGATTGAAACAAATCTGTACTAACCAATTGATTTATTGTCATTCTATTATTAAAGTTGGTATCATATAACAGGGCCAACAAATTTTCAATGCAATTATGTTTCAAACCAAAATGATTATATATTAATGTAAATATTTTTCCAATTGACCAACTATCTATTTTTGCTATTTGATCAAATATTGAATTATCTAACTCTGGTGGTCTGACAAAAATAGTGGGTGAACATGATTTATTATACATTCGATAGATTCTATGGCAAAACCCATAATCAATCAACACTGCAGTATTATTTTTTATCATAATATTTGGTGGACTTATATCTCCATGAATATATCCAAGTTTATTTGTGAAATTCAGGGCATCTATTATACCCATCATTGTATCAATGAATTGTTCATTATTGTGGATTATATAATTTGTTAATGATTCTATCAACATATCAAAAAACAAACATATATATATTCCTGGTTCAATATTTGAAGTAGCATCATCAATTTTTATATTATATATATTTACTTTATGTAATTTGATAATATTTGGATGATTTGTCAATATTTTTAGTACAGAAATTTCATTTAAGATTGTTGGATGTATTAATGTTTCAGATATTTTCGATATTTTCATTGCAAAATTATTTCCTGATAAATCAAATACAGAATATACTACACCATAAGTTCCTGTGCCAATTTGTTCATTAATTGTGTATTCATCGGTTATATTTTGTATTGTCATTATTGAATATAATTGTAATAATAGATCCTTTAATATATTAAAAAATCAATTTTTTGTGGAAAAATCAGTCAATAAGTATTAGACAATTTTTTTGTGGAAAAATCAGTCAATAAGTATTAGACAATTTTTTTATGGAAAAATCAGTCAATAAGTATTAGACAATTTTTTTTGTAAAAAATATCAAACAATATTTCACATAAAATAGTGATTTTCTAATTATATAAAGATTGAATAATACATAAATTATAATAAAATGATAAAAATTAATGTTGATGATAGAACTTTCTATATTTCAAGTGATCTTATAAATAGATGTCCAAACGCAAGATTATCCAAAGTATATATGAATAATAAATCAGATGGAAAGATAATATTATCATCAAAAGGGAATATTAGAATTATGGATGTTGATGTAAATTCATTTGAGTGTATAGTATCACATATGAGATATCCTGATTTGCAATTTACGGATATTAATAATTCATTGCGTCATAAACTTTTATGTGATGCCGAATATTTTGGTTTTAGATCATTAATTAATATTCTTAATATTGGTGATAACACAGAAGATAAAAATTATAATTCAAGTGATGGTGAGTTATCATTGAATGAATCACAGAAAATAAATGAATTTAAATCAAAATCAAAGGATGGCAATTATTTGAATAATATTTATGATGATGGATCAGCTGATGACCCATATGCTCATGATTTTAGTAATGTGAATCATTTTAGTGAAAGTATCAAAACGCCTGCAGAATTTGAGAATCAAGTTAAATCTTTTTTAAAATTTTTTCCACATTTAATGAACAACACAAATGGTAATATTCAAGGAGAATCCAATAAGTATGACATTGAGAAAAATGAATCACCAGAATTATTGACAGATCGTGAGAATATTTATGAGATTAAAAGAGGTGGAAATGACAAAAAACAAAGAATTAATCCAAGAGATTATATTGAGCCTGTAGGATACACTGAAAGGGATTCGCCAAGTATCATTTTATCAAATGAATACAATGCAAATAAGGATACAAAAACGAAGAGAATTAAAAATCGTTATATAAATATTAACTAAAAAATTGATAAATAATATAAATACTTAAATAATCTATTCTATAGTATATTAACAATCATGTCAGATAATAACTTATACCAAATAACTAAAAGTAATAATGATATAATAATAACAGTGGTAACAAACACAATAAAAATGCTATATGAGAGGAGTTTGCTTGCTAAAGATAAATTAGATGAAACCATTCAAAAACAAACAAAAACGTTATCAGATGATTTAATGTTTAAAGTCACATTAACAGATAAAGCAATTGATAATTGTATAATTAAGATTATTCAGCAAAAGATAACATCGGTGAGTAAATCATCAAATATAAATGATTTTTTGACTTTACATAAGAACAATATGAATGTATTAATTGTGAAGAGTATAAGTAAGAAGGCCAGACAATATATTTTAACAAATTATCCAAGAACAGAGATATTTTTTGAGGATGAATTGATGATAAATTTAGTTGATCACGAATTTGTGCCAAAACATGAAGTATTATCTGAAGATGAATCAAAAGCATTTTTTGAGGCATATTTATGCAAGAAAAGAAATATGCCAAAATTATATTCGACTGATCCGGTTGCGAGATATTATAATATGAAAGTTGGTGATGTTTGTAGAATTATTAGACCAAGCGAGACATCTGGGTTTGTCGCATTTTATAGATTAGTCATAAAAGGAAGTTTTTAAAACATTTTATTTATAAAATTTTTATATATAGGAAATTAAACTATGTATAAATAATAATGAATGATAGATCAAATGATAAATCAATTAATGGTCCAGTAAATTGCGTCAGACTCGAAGGTAATATTAATGATATTGACAAAGTATTATATTTATTTATGGATATTCACATGAGTATTGATAGACAAACAGAGTGTGCAAATATCAGAAGTATTGATATAAAGGATTATTTGATTAAACAATTTGATAATTTGGTTGAATCAAAATCAAATAAGATGTTAGATTTTTTATTTGAGATAAAGCCATCATATATAAATCAGGATTCATCAATGTATAAAATGAAATACATACATGAAGTAACAAAATTGTTTAAAGATCAATTTAATTTAAAAGGACCGAATTTTCCAAACATTAGATTGCATTATATGGATGTAAGAGATTATTTACAATATGGAGCAAATGGTTATTTTAATGATATTGAAGAGATATTGAATGTAATGTGGCAAGATATGGCCATAAATATAAATATGTTAAATATATTAAATGAAAATGTAGACAAAATACATGATAGATTAGTATTCATAAAATTAAATTTATATGAAAAGATAGATACAAAATCAATAAATAAAAAATTAAAAATAATACCAGATAAAAATATTAATATGACAGAAAAAGATATAGATGAAATCGCAAAATTAATATTGTACAAAATAAGATTTCAATATAAATTTCAGAATGTTGGTGATATAATGAATAATATAATAAATGATGATGTAAAGAAAATATTTTATAGAATTGAAAGTGCATATGATGAGATAATTAAACTTATAAAAGAATACAAAAAAATTATTACAAATGATGGGAGTAAATTTAATTATGATGAAAATATTGGAGGAATATATGGATTATTTCCAAATCAAATAAGAGAGATGATTTTCAAAATACATAACACATTTGATATTTTTGAGAATTTGTGGATAAAATTGTTTGTTATGATAACAGATGTATATTTTATGAGAAGATTCATTGATAAGGATTACATTACAAATTGTATTGCTTACACTGGAATATATCATTCAGTTGATTATATTTTTTATTTGGTCAAATATTTCAATTTTAAAATTACACATTACTCAAAAATCAATGATAAAAATTGGGAAAATATAATAAAATCAAAAAATAATCCATCAGATATACAGTATCTTTTTTTTCCAAAGCAGTTTATTCAATGTGTTGATCTGGAAAGTTTTCCAAATAATTTTGAATAATAAATATATATAATGTCAAAAGATAAATTTGTTAGTGGACCAATAAATGTTGTTAGACTCGAAGGAAAAGTAAATAACATAAAAAAAGTATTATATATATTTATGGATATTCATGTGGATGTAAGCCGACAATCTCAATGTGAAAATATAAGAAGTGATGAATTAAGATCATTTATTGTTAATGGTTTGGATAAATTGAAAAAGGAATGTCCAGATAAGATATATGATATATTTTTTGAAAAAAGTATAGTATATCCTCATTTTGTTGATATTGATGTTAAGGGTAGATATTTGGATGAGATGTCATCATTATTTGCAAAAGCATATAAAATTGATATTGAAAAAGGAAAAGTATTAGAATCAGCTGAATTACCAAATGCGAGATTGCATTATGTTGATATGAGAGATTTATTCACAGCAAAATATGGAGATATGGATATACATGAAATATTAACAAATAACTTACAATATTTATACCATCAATATAATTTTGATCATCAAATAGTGTCCAAGTTAGTATTATTGAAAGATGGATTTAATTTGTTAAGATCACATTTAACATATATATATAATGGATTTTATGGTAAAATAAATAAAAATAATACTAAACCAGAAGTATTTATATATTCTAAGTATTACAATGTATTGTCTGAATATTCTGCTGAAGAATTTGGTGAAACAAGAAATTATTTAATAGATAAATTATTGCATAAATATAAAAATGAAGATATCAAAAAAAAGATCATTCATATTATAGATGGCGAATTTAAAGAAATATGCATTACGATGTTAAAGAAAATAGATGAAATAATAACTAAATTAAGTAAATATATCAGTGATTTTGAAAAGTTTGGTAACGTAGATGATATTGGTATGGTTCTCACAAAACATGCTGATGAATATTACTATGGTATTGCACCCAATGTTCAAAAAGAGTTTCGAGATAGTTTGATGAGATATGATGATTTACTATTTGACATTAAATATGGAAGTAAATTTGGAATATATTTGATGGATATATATTTTTTGAGAAGATTTTTGGACAAAGATTATATTACAAATGCAATGGTATATACGGGTGCAGCCCACTCACTTAATTACATAAGATATTTGGTAAAAGATTTTAGTTTTAAGATAACAAATGCATCATATATCAAATATAACATAAAAGAAGTTGAGCATATAATTAGAAATTCAAAATCGTTAAAAGATATAAATGAATTATTTTATCCAGAATATTTGGTTCAATGTAGCAATTTGAAAGATTTTCCAGATTTGATTTTAGAATAAATATTCTTTATCATGTTTAAGTTCATTTATTGATGCTGCTACAATTGGACTTACTGTCAATCCAATAAATCCGAATAATAAACTCAATCCAATTTGTTCACCTTTATTATCTCCATATGAGATTCCAATGTACGTTCCAATTGCTATCATTGATAATGCCGATGTTGCTATGTATTTCATTTTTAATATAAATTAATATAAGAGTAATAGACTTCAGACAATTTATATTTCAATTTTTAATTAATATTTCCATTATTTTCGATTTCATTGAACATTGCCGCAAAAAGTGGACTAGTAATTAATCCAAAGAAACTAAAAACAATACCATATTCTATTCTTCTATTTATAGTTGAACCACAATATATTCCCAAAAAAACTCCAAGTATAAGCATAATTACAGCAGATGTTGCAAGGTATTTCATTTAATATTATTTAATGTAAAAGTGTAAATATCAAGTATTTAATATTTCAATTTTTTAATAAAGTAATTGCATTAATATTCGACATAATTGTGTTCATTTATTGCTAGTTCTTCACACACTTCGCATGGAACCGACATCATATACATTATTGCTAACAAAATCAATCCAAATGTACCAAAAATAACTGCATTAATCATAACATCGTGATTTGAAATCATGTAAATAACCAAGGTAAATATGGATAATATAAAAATTGTGTCTAGCTTCATTTTTTTAATTCTCATTGTAATAAATATAGTTCCATTCTATTTTAATTTCAATTTTTAGTTGTCAAGTGCATTACCAGTTGTACTTGCAATTTCATTGTATGAGAATGCAATCAACGGACCAAATATTATTCCACCAACCATTGATGTTGCCAATGCAAATTCTATTGGATTAGTAAATGATTTTTTACCACAATGATAACCTACTGCACCTGATATTACTGAAGTTACTAAACAAATTGTTGCAAAATATTTCATTTTAATTGATTTCTATAATAAAAGTATAGATATTAAGCATTTATAATTTCAACTTTTTGTAATAAATTAACAATGAAAAATAATATTTCATTAAAATATGGATGAGACTAATCCATTTTCATCATATACTGGTTTATAAGATTCAATAGTGACTAAACCATTTTCCCATTCATCACTTCTTTTGGTTTTAATATCATCAATAATTTTAGTTGTTCCAAAATATGGATGTTTTAATATTCCATTTTCCATGTCATGTCCTAATGTTATTGCATCTAAACCATTGATTGTGATAATATGATGTTGATCTAATATGAAATTATAGACATAATCAACTTCTTTGTGAAAATGTTCCATTTTTGGTGATGTTTCATAAATATTCATTGGAAATACCCAAGAACCATTCACTCTGATTGGATGCCATGGGGTAATTTGAGCACGAACTGTATCGATAAATTCAGTGAGTCCTGATTTTGTTCTAATAACACATAATATGGTGCAAACATTACCATCTGAATTTACTATTTGATCACCTTTTTTTAGTTCACTTACTAATTTAGTATCATAGTGGGAATTATATATTTGATAATAATATTGTTGTCCAAGTTCATCGAATTTAAGTGTAGCTTTATTTACTATTTGTACTTTTCCGGAACCTTCAAAACATGGTCCACTTGATGAGTAGAATGTTTGTGAGTAATTTCCGGTGAATGGTTGACTCGATCTACTAGGTGTTGGCACTGGGATATCATTGAATATTTCTTCAACTTCTTCTTTGATTTCTTTGAATAACTTTCCTCCATAATTTTGTAAACTTGCATCTTTAAAATTGCTGCAAACTTGTAATTGATGTGATCTCATAAAATATCTCAAATAATGAATACCCCATCTTTTAAACCATTCTTCATTTGAAAATGCTTTATGAATTTGCCCATCATTAATATCAACATGTTTTATATTTTTTGCAAGATTCATAATTTCTTGTGAAGTATTTTTGGAATTCAAAATAGTAGCATGCATATTATCTAACTTTTCACAAGTTTTTATCAAATCCATATTTTCCATACCACTTTCAATATTTTCTATTAGCATTGTTTTTGTGATTTGATATTTAATATTATTATTATTCATATCATTGGACATATTTTTATTATTAATAATATGCGTTGTAATCTGTCCATCATGTGTAAATTTTAATTTAATTTCAAAATCATCAATATCATCAATTTGTGCATTCAATAATATATTTTGTGTTTGACCAGATTGAATTGGTCCAACATTTAACATATTTTTATTATTGTATAATATATCATTCATATTATTTCCAACAATTGATATATTACCACAATTTTCAACATTTGTATATTCCATTGTGACTTTATTAATTGCAACACTCAGACAATTACTCAAAAAGTTAATGAAAACAGTGTTACACATACTGTGATCTGGTATATGTGCAAATAGTCCGCCACCCAATCTGGCTAGATCGTGCAATAATTTACTGTCCAAACCAGTTTTATTTTTAATATTATTATATCCATAACCAAATGTATTTAAACTTCCATTGAATTGTGAACTATTTACGAATTCATATAGTATACCTCTATTTGGATTGATATTTGGTTCACCATCAGTTAGCAACAATCCAAACTTATTAACACTATCATCTAATTTATTTAGTTCATCCATTGACATATTTAATCCAGACCATAAATTTGTTGAACCACCCGCACTCATATTTTTTATTGATCTGAACGCTTCTTTTTTGCCTTGTGCATCCATATTTGATAAAGACAATAATTTATCTCCAGTATCAGAAAAAGTAATTACTGCCAATGAATCTTCTGGTCTCAAAGAATGAACAATAGTATTCATTGAATGTTGCACAAGATCCAAACGACTAAATTTTGATGCTTCAACATCATTTTTAGTTGATGGTTCATCCATTGATCCTGAAACATCAAGAGCACATATAAATGCACATGGTTTTATTTGATTTACACTTGCATCAAGAGTGATATTGAATATATAATTATTATTTCCAAGTTTATATCCAGTATGATTAATTTTTAAATTTTGTAAAGGTTTGTAATTGACCAATGATTTTGATAAATGATTTGTTTTTGGAAGTATTGACTTATTGACAATGTTTGATCCCACCAAATGTTTACTTTTATTGTTGGGAATATCCAATGATTTTCCACTATAAAACTTTTTTTGAAAACTTTTTAATTTGAGCATATATTTATTTATTTTATTTTATTATTGTACACTAATCAATTAATATATTTTTCAATTTTTTGTAACATAAAAAATTGAATATTTTAGTGAATAATAAATATCTCGCAAATAAAGAATATTAATGCAAATAACTGATAAAATATTATCTTATGAAATCAGATCTGGCATGCCTTTAGATTATTATCCAAATGAAATGCCTCATGGTAATGCAACGAATGATTGGTATAATTGGGAAAATTATAGATTTGAAGAACATTGGAGAGAATGCATTGTTTACTGGCAAAGAATTATGGCATTTGTGGGAAGAGAAGAAAAAGAAAACAATATCCATCATATTGTACCAGCAAATATGGTATTTGTTGTGATTCAAAAAGATTCAAATATGTTGGTGAAAAATATAAATAAAATTATTCATCATCAGAATCTCCATTAATGGTTGGAAAGTCTTTGTTCAAAAGAATATTTGCAAATCTGATCATTAAATTTACAAATTCCAAGTATAAATTTGTGCTAACCATCAAATGGTCTGGTTCTTTATTTTCATACATATCAATTGCGCAATGAGTTGTGTATGCAGTATTCGCAGTCATTATCAATATTCCCACATATATATTTATTGAATGTAAAGAGTGTGCCAATGATGAATGACCCAACCAAGAAGCACCAAGTCCAGCAAGTTGAACACCAATTAATCCGACCATTGCAACTGCCAAAGTTCCACCATATTTCAATAAAGATCCTTTGGGTCTCATGTATGCAAACAAAGAAGCTGCACCCATTGTTGCTAAAGATAAACCAGAAGCAATTGGTATTATTGATGGTGCAACAGTATTAACGAGATGCACAAAAGGCACAAGTGACAAAGTAATACCAGTCAAAAAAGTAGCATACGCCAAGTGTCTTTCGGTTGAATTTTTCATAACAAGTGCTTTTTCAGTTGTGTTATCGATTTGTTCTTCAACAACAATATATTTAGTTCTATCCATAAAAAATATTCCACTTAAACCAACTCCAAGACAACTGATTCCATACATTACAGGATGTTCGTATGCGATACTTAAATCAACGAAAATTGGCAATGTATAGGCAACACCTAATGACGACGCAATTGATAATCCTGTATATTTATATGATCTTCCCAAAAATTTTGCCAATCCAATATCATTTTTTACAACATTCAATGATGATTTATTATTATCATTTGATTGATTATTTGTATGTTGAATTTTTGTGCTATATTTGATGTTTTTTATTTTTTTTATTTTTGATACAAATTGTTTAAGTTTAGACATTTTTATACATAATAATAATTAAATAAAGACATCAAATATTTTATTTTTCAATTTTTTCGAATATAGCAACATATTTGATTACTATCATACATATTCCTTTGACAAAATAATCAATATATTGATATTTACTGAATTTTTTATATTTTGAAATTAATAATAGTATTATAATTTTTTTATTGATATTTTCTTTATTTGGCCACCATCTATGCAAATATATTTTCCAAAAAATATCACGATACTTTAAATTAATATATGCAATTATGTCTTTATTTTTAGCATGGCAATATGTTGCATAATGTTTTGCTGCCAGATCATAATTTATTGGCGTACCATTACCATTTTTATACATATTGCCAAGATTGCAAAGAGCTCTCGATTTATAATTATTTTTATTTTTTTTGATAGCTTTTTTATATAATTCAATAGCTCTTGTGTAATCTTGTTTAACTCCTTTACCATAATAAAATGCATCTGCGAGTGCTATAGTTGCATGAATGTTATTATCTTGAAATGCAGTAGTAAATAGTTTTATGGCCACATCATAATTTTTTTTAACACCCCAACCATTAAAATATAATACTCCAATATTATTTGTGGCTGTTGAATTATTTTTGTTACTAGCTTTTTCAAATAACTCATGTGCTTTTTGATAATTTTGTATGACACCTTCACCATTTCCATATTTAGCACCTAAAATATTCAAAATTATGTGTTCATATGCATTGTTACAAACAATAGCTTGTTCACATAATTTTGTAACTGTATAATAATTTTTTTTTATATTATTATAAATAATGTCATAATAACATTCTATATCATTTGAATTATGATTATTTTCATATTCAATATCATTGATCAATAAATTGTAAATTATTGATATACTCCAAATATTATTTATTTCCATATATACATATTCATTTTTATCACAATATTCAATAATTGCTTTTTTTAACATATTTAGATACATGAATATTTATAATTGAAATGTCTTATACTTGTTTTTTCAATTTTTTTGCATGTTCAAAAAAATTGAAAAAATAATCACCTATATTACTTTTACTATAAAAATATAATTAATGAATATTGCAAATCAATTTACTGAATTGGATCCAACAATAAAATATTATTGTAGTTCAGTGACCAAAAGTGCGAATTTTAATATATTGATGAAATATGTATTAATGGATCATTTAGATGAGAAAAATAAAAAAACTAGAAAGTCGATATATTATGAAAGAATAAAAAAATTATTGGAATCACAAGATTGTCCAGACATCAATTATCGAAATGAACAAGGATGGACTGGTTTAATGATTGCTTGCAGAAATTCCAATACTTATAGTAGCACTGCAATTGTTGAATTGTTGTTGGAATTTGGAGCGGATGTTAATATTTGCAACAATGATTGTAATACTGCATTAATGTATTGCATGAATAATTTGTCCAATGATTCAAATATTGACACAATGAACTTATTACTCAAATATAATGCAGATATTAACATTATTAATGCAAACAATTATAGTGTATTATCATATGCAATACAAGGAGAAACAGTAAATTTTGAGATGTTGAAATTATTGATACCACATGCAAATATAAATTCTATATCTTTAATGCTTTTTAATGCGATTGATATATTGAATGTGGAGTTAATAGAATATTTGTTGGAGAATAATGCAAATGTTAATATTTTTAGCACTTTTGAAACACCTTTAATATATATTTTAAGAAAATTTTCACTTGGTTACTATAGTCCATTTCCAAAATTCACTAACATAATAAATTTATTACTAAAATATGGTGCTGATGTTAATTTGCCAAATAAATCTGGTAGTAATCCAATATTCTGTTTAAAATCTGACAATCAAAACTATGAATATATCAAATTATTATTGGATCATGGTGCAAATGTTAATTGTCAATATGAAGCGAAATATAATACACCATTGATGCAATGTTTGGAATATGGAAAGAGTGCAAATAATCAAATTATAAAATTATTATTGGATTATGGATGTGATTTTACTGTGAGAGAAACATTGAATAATAACACAATATTTGATATTATTAATAGAACGAAATATCAAAAATTTGCCAATAGAGATGGTTTTAAAGTATTTTATGATTATATCAAATTGCAAGAGAATATTGAAATTTTTATAAAAACAAAACCAGTATATAATATATTTAAATATAACAAAGAGTTAATAATGTTATTGTGGGTGATGAAATATAAATCAAATAACATAATAAATAATTTGATTAGATATCATGTTATTCCACATTTATTTAAATTCATTTGATATTTTTTATATTGATAATATATAATGATAAAAGAAGCAAGAATTATATTTCTGAGACATGGAGAAGAACCAGATTTTGTGAAAATTAGCGAAAAAATCAAAAATAGATTAAAACACGAAGATTCAATAATAGGATTAACATTACAAGGAGCTGTTAGAGCATATTGTATGCCTACTCTAATTAAAAAAATATTGGGTGAATCTAAAAATTTTCAATTGCATACTTATACAAATTATAATCATAAAGAAGCAAATGGTAAAAAATGCCCAGAGCCTGTATCAAGATCATATTATACTTCGCAACTATTGAGATCATCACCAAATTGCAAAAACACAGTATTATATAATAAAAGTGAAGATGTGTATGAATTGGTAGAAAATATTAAAACCAATGCAAAAATATATGATAATATAATTATTTGTTGGGAACATGGTCAAATTCCTCTAATAATTCAAAAATTGTTGGATTTAAAAAAAGAACCAAGTTATAATAAAATTGTGAAAAAATTCTTCAAAAATAAATATGAAATAAAAAAAGAAACAATAAAAACAAGTGATTTGTCAAAAATACAAAGATCAGCAAATGCTATGAAAAAAGATAACAATAAAACAAAAAATGAACTTGCCAAAATAAAAGATGATATGTATTATGCACCTGTTTGGGATGTAAAATATAATAATGAAGACAATAAAGGAGAATTTAATGTATATCCCGGACTAACAATAAATACATTAAAGAATGATGATTGGAATGTAAATTGGTATTTATAAAAATTCAAACGTCCCATCCCATTCCTCTACAATATTTTAACATTTTATCTTTATTGTCCCATACATTTTTATATTGATCATATTTTTCATCCATATTACCAATATCAACATGTATTTTCATAAATTTATATTTATGTTTCGTTTGGGCATAGTATGACAACCACATATCTTCAATAAAGTTATACATTGCTGGTAACATACTATAGAAATTATTATCTCTAAAAACATTTGTATCAATGATCATACCACCAGTTGCACCATAACTTAATTTTTCATAATTTTTAAAACCCATATTTATACCTTGATCATAATTTTTTTTATTGAATATTCTACCATACCAACAATATGCATTACCAATCATATTTTTGCAGTCCCTAATATTTAAATTTATTAATTGATTTATTACTGTGTGACCCAATATCTGATCATCATCAACAAACATGACTTTATCAAAATGATATTTTTTCAATAAATATGATGTCATGTAAAATTTACCAATTCCACCAATATTTTCATTTGATGTGTATATCCATACATCGAATTCTGGTTTTGCATCAATTATATTTTTTATTAATATTTCTTCTTCATTTTTATTATTGTTCCAAATGAACAAATTAAACAATTTAGTAGTTTGTGCATTTAAATTTAATATGATTTTTCCAATATTACCTACTTTGAAACATGACATAACGATTTTTAATTTTTGATCAAACTGCGAATTTGCATTTTTTGTTAGATTTTGTAAAATAACATTATTTATCATTGTTTGATGACCAATAATTTCCATGTCAATAAAATCATCAAAATCAGTTGAATATAATTTATTTTGTTGTGGTGTATTCAAAAATATTTTAATATTATCAAATATGCTCTTATTCAATAATTTTCTGGTTATATCACTATGTTTAATGACAATTGCATTTAAATTTAATTTATTGGTGAAAGTATGTTCCAAATCAATATTTAATATATTATTTTTTCTATTTCTAGCATAAGCTCCTTTTCCAACTATTAATGCATCTGTATATGAAAAGGGTAATAATATATTATCAATGTAATCTTGTGAATACACACAAGAAGCATTCATTATAAAATAATAATCTACTTCTTTGATTAAATGAATATTATCATAAGTAATAATATTATTTGTACTATTCATTTTATTTATTTCATTGGGTGTTATATTTTTAATAACAAATACAGTTTCATGTGTTTTTGAAAAGTAACTTTGTTTTGTGATTCCCATTTTTGTTTCAGAAAATATGAGACATAATATGGATTTGGTTTTGAATACCCTTTTATTTATACATATACCATCTATAATTTTATCTATTAAGTGTCCATAAGTATAATTTTTCATTGTGATTTTGTGAAGTGTATTTCCAACAGTTCTTCTAGTCATATCATCTTGTAAATATTTGTTTATTGTGTCTTTATCTTGATAATTTAATATATTACTTCCAAAAATATTTTTATATTGCTGGTTTGACATCACTGGTATACTCATTGAACACATTTCAATCAAACTTTTAAATGAATTGGTTACCACGATCTTGTATTTTTTCACCACTTCTAATAATTGTGTATATTCTAAATTTCCCTTGATGTTATTTTTATATTTTTCTGGGAATTCGTATCTATGTTTAAATTCATCAAATGATTTAACTTGTAATGCTAATTTATTGTTTAGCAATTGTTCATCATATATATCAATACAATTAATATGATTGTCAATAATATCATTTATTTCATTACATTCATCCGAAAGAGTATCATAATGAGTGGAAAAAATAATATCATAAATACTTTGTTTATTTATTGGATTATGAATTATTGGTTGGCAACAAAATGGAAATGATAAAACATATCTACATCCAGCTTTTTTATAATTGATTACACTATTTTCATCAACTGTCACAATTAAATTATTTGAGAACAATTTTGCAAAATTGATAAATTTATCAAAATTCACTGGATCTTCTCTATTGTAAAATACCATTGGAATCTTTGAAGTAATTATGTAATCCATCATTTTTGATAATTCCACCATTTTGATATCTTTCATGTTTCTGGAATCATAATTGGATATAATATTTTCCCATTCACCATTATATCCTACCCATGCAGATTCCATCAATACAAAATCAATATTGGATTTTAAAATATTCTCCCAATTATTCAACGAAAGTTGAAATAAATTTAGTTCATATGAAAAACACTCAAAAGAAAATGAATCTAATATGCATGCCACATTATATAACTTTTTGTATGTATTTTTATAAATAGTATATTGAGACGAACGAGAAGCATGTAATACCTTATCATCACCAAAATCATTATATAATTCTATCATAACATTACCAAAAGTAAATTTTTCCACATCATTACTTTTTATAATAATATATTTAATATGAGATAATGCATTAATATGTGTATCAATGAAATTAATATTAGTATGTAAATTTGGATTTAATGTTGAATGATCAATTAAATGTATGATATTATCATGCATTCCATAAAGATTTACACTTGAGCAAGATGATTTGAAATTTTCTATTGTTATTTTGTATACATTATTATCTTTGAATGAATATTTTATTATTGCAATTATTCCAGTAAAGTATTTATTTGGTAATTCAATAATATTTGATAAATTATCATTTATAATTTCATCATCAATATCATGATTTTTAATTTCATTTCTCAAAAAGTTCAATGAGATTTCCAATGATATATCATTATTTTTTATGAAATTGTCATCAATAATTAGATCAGTATGGTGTATTTGTGAATTATCTTTATTTGACACATTATAGTATTTTTTCAGAACGATTGTTGAAATATCATTTATATAATCTTCACATTCAGAGCCAATAATATTATTTGTGTCAAAATCACAATCGATTACTAATCTTGGGATGTTATTTAATTGACAAAATAGACTAAACCATATATCTGGTATATTTGGATACTTAAAATCATTGATTGATAGTCCTTGCAATATGTTAGAATGATAACATAAAAAATTGGTATTTACAACATCAACATATTTTTCTTCATTGAAATAAATTTGCTTATCTTGTTCATAATCTCTTAATATGTCAATATCTATTACTGAACCATATATACTTGTGGGATATTTGTTATCATTTTCTTTTTGTTTTTCTAAATGCAATTTAAAATATTCTGGTTTGTAAATAATTTTATCACCACAAATAAAATGATAACAATTATTTATTTTGTCTGTCCAAAAAAATTTATTTGATTCATCATATTTTATTTTATAGTCTTGTGCTTTTACAACATATATTTTTTTATCAATCAAAAAATACGGTACTTCATCATAATTATATAAAAATATATTCAACCTATTAACATTTGGTAATATTGACATAACAGTTTGTTCCAAATAATCAATATTTGATATGTCACTACATAAATTTGCAACAATGATATCATTCAATATATTTAAATTTTCAGATATTTTAACATAATATTTGGAATTATAATATGTATTATTTTCATTTTGATAATCAATACATATATCATCAAATTTATTAGTTGGGAATATATATTTTAATATTTTCAGATATTTATTGTTGCATACGAAACATTCATTTGCTAATTGCACAATTGTTTTATTAAAATCATTTACATTATAATATGATATTGCCAATTCAATAAATAAAGAATTTATTAGTATATTATCATTCATATAAATAGTGTAATCAAAAGTCATATTTTTAATATCATTATCAATGTAATTTCTATATTGGTCATTGCTTATACATTTGTAATTGATATTAAATGTATATATTTTGTGTCTCATATCAAAATCATCAAGTGAACAAGTATTATATATTCTGATGTAAATATTAATATTGTTTGTATATTGTTGATTGTTTAGCATATCAAGCAAATTATGTATTCTATCATTGTTGTTATGGATAGATATGATTATGAGAACATTTAATAAAGTATTATTGTTGATTTTGGCAATACATGATAAATCATATTGGTATAAATATTGTTTCATATTTTTGTAATAATTTATTCGTTGAGTTATATTTTCTTTTATTATGGGTAGTCCCATTATTGATGCATTTGTGATGATAGGTAAATTATTATTTGTTAAATCAATAACACAGAAACATGATGTTAAATTTGCATTGACATTAAATAAATTTATTGGTGAGTTGATATTTTGTGATATTATATTATGATTTTTAATTTCATTGCAAGAAGTTATGTTTGTGATAATGTGTTTTATGTTTTTTTCATTTTCATAAAATACAAATATATTATCACCCAAATTATCAAATGGTTGAATATTCATAATATAATACAATAAACAAATTCTTAATTGTTTTCAAGTATTTTTAAAGATATTTTAATAAAAGTGTTAGTTATGTATTCAAGTTCTGAATCTTCTAGTTCTGAATAACATGGTAAATTGATAATAGTGTTTGATACATTTATCGTTACTGGAAAATCTTGTTCTTGATATCCAAGATTTTGAAAACATCTTTGTATGTGTAATGATTTTGGATAAAAAATTGCAACATTGATCTTATGTTTTTTTAATTCATCAAATACATAATCTCTTTCTTTTATATTTCTCATCAAAATTGAATATTGAGCCCATACATGAGTGCAATTGTCTCTAATTTTTGGTAATTGTATTAAATTCATATCTTCCAAGTTTTTCAATTTATCGTTATAGTAGTTTGCTACATAATTTCTTTTTAACAAATTATCATCGAGATATTTCATTTTTACTAACAATACAGATGCTTGTAAAGTGTCTAATCTTGAATTCATGCCAATATAATCATGTTTGAATCTTTCCATACATCCATGATTTTTTATTGATCTTATTTTAAGTGCAAGTTCATCATTATCAGTAAAACATGCTCCACCATCACCATAACATCCCATTGGTTTAGATGGGAAGAAACTTGTAGTTCCGATTGTTGATAATCCACAACTCATACCATCTTTATATTTTGCTCCAAAACTTTGTGCAGCATCTTCTATTACAGGTATATTATATTTATTTGCAATTTCATTGATTACATCAATATCCACAACTTGCCCATACAAAGAAACAGCAACTATTGCTTTTGTTTTATTTGTTATGGCATTTTCTATTTTATTAACATCAATGTGAAAATAATCTGATTCTACATCAATAAATACAGGAACAGCATTGATAATAGATATTACTTCAGCAGAACTAATCCAAGTGTGAGACACAGTAATAACTTCATCACCAACACTTACATTCAAAGCCATTAAAGCTATTTGAATAGCATCTGTACCATTAGCAACAGTGATGCAATGTTTTACTCCAATGTATTTTGCCAACTGTTTTTCCAATAAGCCAATTTCAGTTCCACCGATGAACATACCAGAATTTAAAATATTAGAGATGGCATTATCATATTCTATTTTATGAGTATTATAATCTCTTGTTGGATCATACATATTAATAGGAAATTTTATAGACATATATATAATTATTATAAAATAACTTTTAAGTATTTATGTATGAATCATTACCAATTTGTATTTTTAACTTTTTTGGAAGATACTCATGGTGTATAATTTGATCATAATCTGCAGATAATATTAAAGTACGTAAATTGGTTGCTTGACGTAGTGTTAAATCTAAAGAACCATTAAAATTTTCTCCAAATTGTAAATGTTTTAAATTTGGACATATAAATATATATTTTTTTTCATCATTAAGATGGTATTCAAAATCTAATTGTTGATTGAACATGTGACCAAATGTCAAGTGTGTTAATTTTCTTAAATTTAAATGTCCAATTTCTTGATTGAACGTGTGTCCAAATGATAGGTGAGTGAGTTTTGGACATATTAGATTGGCAATTTCACTGTCAAAATCATTTCCAAATGTTAAATGAGTGAGATTTTCCAACGATAAATTGTTAATTGTTTCATTAAAAGTTGGATCTAGAGTTAAATGTGTAAGATGAAATAATCTTAATTCACTAATATTACCAATGAAATCACAATTAAATTTTAGGTGTGTCAGTTGAGAAAAATGTAAATTTATGATTTCAATGGATGTTGTGCTATTAAGACATAATTTTTTTATTTGCTTTTTTTCATGATGATATATGAATGATTTCATTACAATATTTTTGAATTCACTCACTTCTATTTTATGATAAATGTGATTCAGATTATATGATTTGATATGTCTCATGATATTATTACTCATTAAAGTATATGCTTGAGTTAATGATAATATATCTTTTACAGATAAATAATCACATATTAAATAAACTACATATCTTGATAATGTATTCATAATTTGAATATATGAATAAATAAAGACTAATTATTACATTAAAAATTCAATTTTTATTAATATATACTTTGTCTCCAATATACACTTTTGTATTTTTTGGTAGACAATCATAGAATATTGATTGTTTGTAATCATATGGTAATATAATTTCTTCTAGTTTTGGTGATTTTTGCAACAAATTATTTATTGGTGATCGTAAGTTACCACAAAATTTAAAATATGTCAAGTTTGGATAATTCAAATGATCAATTGAATCATTTGTCATATGACATGCACATGTTAATATTTCCAAGTGTTTTAATTGTGGACACACAAATTTATTAATATTGGATGTACCATATGATCTAAACACAAAATGTGTGAGATTATTTAACATTATATTATTGTTAAATCTATAAAAGGTATGTCCAATTTCCAAATATAACAAATTGTTTAAATTTAAATGATCAATGAAACAATCATAATGTTCTCCAAATATTAAGTGTGTTAAACTATTTAATTGTACACCATTTAATGGATTATCAAAATAATCACCAAAAGTTAAATGTGTCACATTGTTTAAATTCATACCATCTAATTTTTGATCAAATTTTTTACCAAAAGTTAAATGAGTCAAATTACTCAAATTAACATTGTCTATGGGTTGATTAAATTCATCATCAAAGGCCAAATATGTTGTATGGGAAAAATCATAATTGAAATACAATGTTGATGTATTTACTTTAATTTTTTTGATTTTGGTGATATCATGAGAATGGTGTAATGGTTTTACAATAATATTTTCAAACTCATTTAATGCTATTTTATGGTAAATATTTTTATATATGTAAGGTCTTGTTTTTCTTGCTAGTTCTTTATTTACGAGAGTTAATGATAATATATCTTGAGCATTTGGTAAATAATCGCACAAATAGTGTAACATATTAGATGATAGAGTATCCATATGTGTATTTATCCATTTATTATTATTTTATTGTTTATTATATATTTATTTCAATTTTTTAAACCATATAAAAAAATGAAATGTAATATAATCAATGTTTAAATTAGGATTAGTTGGTTGTGGATATTGGGGTAAAAATTTAATAAGAGAATTTTACAATTTAGGTGTTCTTGACACTATTTGTGATATTGACATAAAATTGTTAAAAAGTTACCAAGAAATATATCCAAAATTAAAAATAACTAATAATTATGATGATATTTTGAATGATAGTATTATTACAGCAGTATGTGTTAGTTTACCAGCAGAAATGCATTATAAATTTGCAAAAAGAGCATTGGAACATAACAAAGATTTATATGTGGAAAAACCAATAACATTGAATATTAATGAAGCTCAAGAACTTGTTGATATTGCAAAAAAAAATAATAAGATAATTATGGTTGGACATATTTTGCAATATCATTCAGCGATTGCCAAAATAAAAGAATATATTAAAGATGGAAAATTGGGAAAAATAAGATATATTACTTCAAATAGATTAAATTTGGGAAAGCTAAGAAGAGAAGAGAATGTATTATGGAGTTTTGCTCCTCATGATATATCAGTTATTTTATCTTTGTGTAATAATAATTTACCAAAAAGTGTTCAATGTACTGGAAAATCATTTGTGACACCAAAAGTACATGATATTACAAATAGTATATTATTTTATGATGACATATATGTAAATATAAATGTAAATTGGCTTAATCCACACAAAGAACAAAAAATGATAATTGTTGGTGATAAAGGTATGTTGATATTTGATGATACACATCCAAAAAATAAATTAGTATATTTTGATACTTTTATTGATGAATCATTAAATATCAATAGAAAGGATGGTTTCAATATAGAGTTGGATTTATCAAAATCACCGTTGGAACTTGAATGTATGCATTTTATAAATTGTTGTGAATCTAGGGAAGTGCCGATAACTTGTGGAGAAGAGGGTATTAGAGTATTAAAAGTATTAACAAAGTTGACGGAAAGTTTATTGCATAATGGTGAAAGTATAAATATAAATAATAATTTTTATGCACATCCAACAGCAACTATTGATGATATTGATAATATTGGAAATGGTACAAAAATATGGCATTATTCACATGTATCTAAGAATGCATACATAGGAGAGAATTGTAATATTGGTCAAAATGTATTTATTGCGCCAAACACTAAATTGGGAAATGGATGTAAAATTCAGAATAATGTGTCAATATATTCAGGAGTGACATGTGAGGATTTTGTATTTTTAGGTCCATCATGTGTATTGACAAATGATATTAATCCCAGAGCAGAACATCCAAAGAATGGGCAGTATCTTGAAACATATATAGAAAAGGGTGCAACTATTGGTGCAAATGCTACAATAGTATGTGGAAATAGAATTGGTAAATGTGCATTGGTAGGTGCTGGAGCAGTAGTAACTAAAAATGTAGAACCATACAAAATAGTTGTTGGTAATCCTGCGAAGGTAATTGGGGAAATAGATGATTTTGGTAACAGAAAGATTTATTGATTATTTCGCATATTTAATGTATTGTTTTTTTCCACCATTAATATTATCCAATTTTACATTTAATATTTCGTGTATTGCATTTATTTCATTTGAGTTAAAACCCGTTTCATTTTCTTTTGGCAAGGAAATGAAATAATATTTTTTATTGTTGTCCACAAATTCTTCATAAAATTGTTTATATTGTGATGTATTTGATGATTGCACTTTTGGGCCCACTATATTATATAATACCATTACATTATGTTCTTTACTATCATCATCAACATAAATAACAGTATTATAGTGTGGAAATATACATGATTTGAAAAATAGATCTTTTGTGATTTGCACAAATGGTTTACATATGGATTGTTCAATATAATATCCATTTGGTAACTCTGGAATATCATTTTTATGTATATATATTTTTTTACTTGCATTTATTAGTCTAAAGTATTTTTGAAGTCCAAGCAATTTTAATACCCATAATATAGATCCAAATGTACCATTTGATGATATGATCGTATTAATTTTGTTTTTGTTTAGATTTTCCAAAAAAATTACGAGTGTATTAAATCTGTCTTTATTGAAAATAATATCAACAAAATCATTTTTATCTTCGTTGGAAAGATCAAAAGTATCATATTTAATACATTGATTTATTTTATTTGATAGATTAATATATTTTATAGCTTTATCATTTAATTTATACATATTAATGAAAGCATTGATACCGTACAAAAAATAATAAAAATGTCTTTTTGTTAATGTACAATCAAAATCTAATACAACACATTGGTTATTCATATGATACACATTGATAATATTTTGTTGATTTTTTTTCTTGACTATAATTATATTTTAGATTATAATGAATAATTTGAATGGCACTGTTAATTGGAATGAATTTAAAAAAGAATATGAACTATTGAATGATATGAATGACAAGAAAATATTGTTTTTGACAGCATTATCGTTTGATAAATATAATGCAAACTTAGGTGAACATAATATAATAACAAGTGTCAGTGCATTATTGCAGAAAATGAATTTATACGATTTTGATGATTTAGTAAAACAAATAATAGATAATAAATCCATTTGTGATATATTAAATGAAATGCTCATTGCTGATAAAGAATTGTTTTATGCAACTGAAAATAACACAAATGTTCAAGGGCTGATGGCAAGTTTGTTAAAATTACAATTGTATGCAATATTGCGTTTATTAAAAACAAGACCAGTGCAAAATAATGAATCACCTAAAATAAAAAATTTTACAAATGATTTATTAAAAATTTTCAATAAAAAAATAGAATCTGTAAATGAATTGCAAACATACGATTTAATGGATAGATATAATGAAAATAAAGTATTTGAATCTATATCCAATGATGATATAAATAATGTTGTGATTAATTCTAAAGTAGAAAATGTACCCATTGCTATTATACATGATACATATGATGCACCTGTTTTACACAATAATATTAATGTAATTAACAGAGGAGTTTTATTACCAAATATTGCACAAAAAGTAAATACACATGAATTTGAACCTATATCCAATGATGATATAAATAATATTATGGTTAATTCTAAAGTAGAAAATATTCCTACCGCCATTTCACATGATGTGAAGAATAATACACATGATGCACCCATATTACACAATAATATAAATGTAATTAATAAAGGAGTTTTATTGCCTAATGTTGCACAAGAAATAAATATTCCAAAAAAACAAGTGCTAAAATATAATGATAAAATTAATACTAATCAAATGAAAGAATCAAGAATTTCAGAAATAGATAACAAAAAAATAAAAGATGGATTAGAAAATCAAATGGAAAAATCAAAAATTGGAGAAATAAATGAACAGAAAATGAAAGAAGAGTTACAAAATGCAAAGAATACTTTAAAACAACAATTAGAAGAAGAAGATTTAAAAAATGCAAATAAAAGACTTGAAAAAGAAAGATTAGAAAAAGAAAGA
>Ga0302280_1000386_pt1 | contig 38726 bp, 24 predicted proteins | sample III_Fen_E1_1_FD_198771 | JGI IMG/M metagenome (GOLD analysis project Ga0302280, IMG submission 198771) | Peat permafrost microbial communities from Stordalen Mire near Abisko, Sweden - III_Fen_E1_1 | ecosystem: Environmental > Terrestrial > Soil > Wetlands > Permafrost | place: Sweden: Abisko... | reverse complement strand
ATTTTAGAACCTTAATCCGATCATCCGAACTAATCCAAACCTGATTCGGACTGGAGATCAGACCTCCAGCTGCATGAATAAAGGTGGTTTCATTCCAAGGACATTTATTTTCATGAAGCCATTTCAGTACACCAACATGACCATTAGTCGCGGCTGCGTTACAAACATCAACAATCCATATGTTATCACTACTCTGAATACTACAGATTTGGTGAAGATATTTCAATACATCAAGATGTCCATTTTTCGCAGCATTAACACATGATTCCCATGTCCAAGGGCATTCATTATCGAAAAGATATTTTAGGATCTCTAATCTACCGTATTCTGCGGCTGTCAAAGATACATCGCAGGTCAATTCATCTCTGATCTTGGTTCGAAGCCATTTCATGACGTCTAATCTGTTACTTTTGGTAGCTGATATTAAAATGCCGTTCGAATAGATGTCCTGAATATCCTTGAACAATTCATCTTCAAAAATGTGTTGCAGTATCTCAAGGTTCCCAGTCTCGGCTGCCTTGTTGCAATAGTTTTTTATCTGATCTGATGTGACTAGATGTTTTTGGTGGTTAATCAACCAGATAAATACATTAATGTAGTTATTTATCACAGAATCTATCACTATTACATCTTTTAGTAAATCTGGTCGATATTGTAAATAAGACTTTGATGTCAGACTTAGACCAAACATCGATGATAGATCCAAAAAATTTATGATCAACAATAAGAGTTCTCGAGGAAGATAAGATAAAATATTTATGTTCATGTCAAACATCAATTATGTCTGATATGAAATACATAAATTAAAAAACTATAGGTTCAAGGTTGATTACAGTACGAACATCTATTTTTGTCACAAGGACATCCGTTTTCATGAAGCCATTCAGTAATCTCGATATGACCATTGACCAAAGATCGATGACAGGTCATTTCATTCCAATCACACCCATTTCTCCTTAGCCACTTTAGTGTATCAAACTGACCATTAGCTGCGGCCGCTGTACATGCAGTGTGGTCCCATCTACATCCGTGTATCCGGAGCCATTTTAAAATATCTATCTGACCTTCTTTGGCAGCTATCTCACATGGATCTGTGTTGTTGCCACAGTTGTTTAATCTAAGCCATCTCAGAATAGAATAGTGAACATCCATTGCGATAGGTTTGATACATGAATTGACTAATATATCATCGATCTCATAAGTAATACAAACAACACCTGTCGCTTGATACATAATATTTGATACCAAATATATAAAGTCCTATAGGTTCAAAATTTTACGATTTCAAAATTTTCGTCATAAATTAAGTTGTCGACGGGCTCTAGCATCTTCCTCAGTCAACGCACGATTATCTTGTCTAACTCGATAGATTTCAGCCGGATCATTATCACGAATGTATTGTAAAATGTGTATGTGTCCGTTTAGTCTGGCCCCTACATTACAAACGTCTACATTCCAATAACACCCGTTTTCGTGAAGATATTTTAAGATCTCGAGATGACCATTCGCAGCAGCATGAGTACAAGCATCACCATCCAATGGACAACCGTTTTCGCGGAGATACTTCAAGATATCTAGACGATTTTGTTCGGCAGCGTATGTACACGCCATATAATTCCATGGACATCCGTGTTCATGGAGATATTTTACCATGTTTAGATGACCATTGGCCACAGCTTGGTTGATAGCTTCATGATTCCATTGACAACCATTATCATATAAAAATTCTATCATTTCTAATTGATTATTTCTCGCTGCCCACGCGGATGTTGTGCTGTCCCCACGATATCCATGTCCATAAAGACAGTAAAGAATCTGAAATTGACCGAATTTAGCAGCATAACTACAATAATAGTTTTCCTTATTTTTATAACCCAATATTGGTTCCTGTTCTAACAATAGCATAACAGTCTCAAAATGACCACCTTTGATAGTAGATTCTACAAGGCTATCTTGTAGAATTGTAGAAATCTATTTGTAAAATTATCTGAACGGAATTTATCAGAAATATCACAATCGAGCAAAAACACCAAAATATCATTTCGTCCATGTAGTGCGGCAATGTTACAACATTTACACAATAACCAATCACCAAGAAAATCAGTGTTAGGAACGAGCCATGTAACTATATCGATATGTCCATGTATGATCGCATCTTTGAGAGATTCCACTTTAGAATTAAAAGATCGTGCTACTATCATCATGTCACGCGATACTAATCCAAATGTATGTTGTGACGACATATCCAATAGCTGACAAACACTATTAAGTAGTTCATTTGGAATATATGAGAGTATATTGATTTTGAAGTCATTACTCTTCATTACGATTGTGATTGTGATTGTGATGATATGAAAAACTTATTGGATGTATCAAACATTCACATTTTCAACTTTTTAATAATGGTTGTAAGGTGTAAGGTAAGAAAAAATGACAAGATGTGAGCAGTTTCATTATGAACATTCATGTGTGGGGGCTGCGTATCGCTATTGCTCACTGCCCCGAGCATTTTTGAAACTGTAGATCTGACCGCAATAGAATGGAGTAAATATGTTAGGGTATAAGCTAGCTTAAGCGATAGCACGTAGTGCAGAGAGACGCAGCCCCACACATGAATGTTCATGGTTAATCGCTCATGTTTAATTTGGTCATACTTCGTCTTTTCTCTTACGTTACAACCATTGACTTTTTACGACAAAGATCAACGGTAGGTAGTCCGGAGTAGGAGGTAGACCTCCCTTATTGAACTTGTAACTGATCGCAAGATATTTGAGATTAGGTGGTAGGATATCCTTGATTAGATATTCGCCCCCGTTATTGAAGTTGAATCCTAGAACAAGATGTGTAATAGTTGTTGGCAGATCATCTCGGGTGATCGGTTTGTGGTCGTTAGTAAAGTTAAATCCGAATTCAAGATGAGTAAGATTCGGCGATAAGACATCTCGAGTGATATATTGTCCTCCATTGTTGAAATCTGCCCCAAGTATCAGATGTGTAAGATTTCGTGGCAGTACGTTTGGTGTCAGAGGTTTATCACCGTTTTTAAACGCCCACCCTAGTTCTAGATACTTTAGACTTGGTGGCAAAACATTTGGCTCAAGAGGTTTGGCACCGTTAGAAAATCTCCATCCGAGCTCTAGATGTTTTAGGTTCTTAGGTAGAGTACCTTGGGTCAATGTTAAGTCAATATCATTGTTTGATCTTATGAATACGATTTTATCACGTATGTTGTCGGGTAGTTCATTCAATCCACTTAGATCATCATTGATAAGTCCTATGTCTTGATTTGTGTCGATACTATTGAAATCTGTTACTCTTCTGTCTAGTATCTGTATCTGCATTGTTCTACTCAGTTCATCGATCGTTCTAGATTCTCCCCATCTACCTGGTTTATAAGTATCTAAACCTCCGAACTCATTAAACTCGATGGGTTGATACGAAGTATTATTAGATCCGCCACCACTTTTGAGACCACGTAGATGCAGATAGTTGTTCTTATTTACGGCATAGATCGTAGCATATTTCATTCGATTATACATTATGTTCATAAAATTGAATAAAATAATCCATAAGTATCCTAGTAGTATATTTTAACTCAATATAGAGAATGTTCCAGCATCTGGTCCAAAATCAAAATAAAACTAAACAATCACCTCTACCCGATCTATCACGATCTATCATTGATTTAGAGATTCTAAGAAAGGATGCATATATAACACTGGAAAAGATCTTATCGATTGCTGGGGGACTTTATACAAAAAACAAAGCAATCATATTCGATGAAGATCTGACATCATCGATCAATCTAATGATACCCATGTCAACTCTAAAAAATATGGGCGTTGTATCATTCCACTATCTATCCCCAACAACGAATCTCATACCGACTGTAGAACATATAATCTACATCATTCGTCCTGAAATCAAGTCTGTCAAAACTCTCACACAGTTTATAAAAGCCAACATAAGTCACAACGTAACTAAAAAATATCATATCGTATTCTTACCTAACACAAGTCTACAACTAGAACTGATCTTTAAACGTGCCGACATCTGGTCTGACATTACGATTCATGAGCTACCTATTATGTTAATACCTCTAGACTACGATGTTCTGAGCATGGAGTATCTAGGGGCGTTCAGGATAGCTTTGAGCTCTGCTACACCTTTGTTCACTATCACAAAATCCCTAATGGTCTTTCAAGAAAAGTTCGGAATGATACCCTTTATTCAAGGGATTGGTCCACAATCAGGATTTATTGTAGAACAGATGATTAAATCTAGAACCAACCTAGACTATGTGTATTCCGATAAGTACAAAAATATGATATCGATAATGCCCCCCAAAGTAGGACGAATGATCATTATCGATAGATCTTGCGATTTTGTGACCCCGATGTTGACACAAGTTGTATATGGTGGGATGATCGATGATCTGTTCGGTATCAATAGTAACATTGCGGATGTACCAGCATCGGTCAAGTTGGATAAATCGAAAACTTCTGATGTGTTAGATACGACGATGTCTGACAAAACGATCCCACTAAAACTAGATAGTAGTGATCCGATCTACGATATTCTACGGGATCTAAATGTCAGTTCGATCGATTCGGTCATCAAAGCCAAGATACTAGAGTACAATACAGTCTACGCCAAACTACGTAAACAGAATCAGAACAGAGAGAGTCCCAACATGAATGATCTAGTTGAGCTGAATCGGAGACTACCTCAGAATCTATTGACGACTCATTTCAATGTTGCTAGCAATGTCATCAGTAACTTAAAACAACCTTCTAATATGGAGGCTTTAGAGATAGAACAAGAGCTGTTGATCGGCATCAATAATGGTATTTTTGTCAATAATGGTATCAAGTATGTAAAATGGTTGATAAATACCATCGAGAAAAAAACGCTACCGATCAATAAGATTTTAAGACTGATATGTGTGTATTGTGGTGTTAATGACGGAATTAGTTCTGATTTTTGTGAAACTTTGAAAAAAGCCATCATCAATAGTTATGGTTTCAAGTACTATTTTGTAATCGAACAACTCTTGAAAGCCGGTGTATTGTACGAACCGACCGATGAACAAAAAAGGCCTTGGAACAAGATCATCAACGATTTCGTCCTGATACCAATGACTGCAGATACACCAACACCTACACAGACATCCCAATCAACCATAAAAACACCTAGGGAACCCCCGCCGACCACAACAATTGGCCCTACCCTCACGACCATGATATCCAGTGGGATAAAATCTACCGTTAAATTTATAGTGGATTCTGCAAGTGCAAGTATTAGTGATCCATCAAATGATTCTATCAATGAATCGATCAATGAATCGATCAATGAATCGACTAATGAATCAACGAATGAATCGACTAATGAATCAACTACTGAATCCACTGATGCATCTTATGTTTTTGGAGGATATGCAACTCTAAGTAGTAGACTTATCGAATTGGCTTTGATGATTCCGATTAAAACACAACTATACGCAAAGATCCAACATACCGATGTACTGTACGAAGGATGGGTGAATCACAATATCAATAAAAAACTAAAGGGATTGCGAACAGGTACCGTGTTTACAGTCATACAAGACTTCAAATTTAGCAAGTTCAATGAACAACAGATACTAGACATGACATCAGTAGTGCTGATATATTTTGTCGGTGGTATCACTTATGCCGAGATAGCATCCCTAAGATTCCTGACTAAATTGAACCCAGGGAAACATATCATCATTGCCACTACGAAAATCATTAATGGTAACAATTTTATCGAATCGCTTACCCAGATGTATTGATTTTGATTTTATAGACAAGAATAACACAGAACCTTTTGAATATCTGGATACCATTCCCCGTAACCATGATAGCATCGAGAACAGAGTTGTAATGAACACTTGTAACAATGGGGATAGTTTTTATTTTTATGTTTGTCAGAGTCGTAGTTATCCCATCTACATTTGTCCCAACAAGGTCGACACAATAGATGACATGACATGTATGATTCTTTCGGCAAACATTGTCTCGGTTTTATCTTGACACCTCGTTTCTGGCATTCATTACAGAGAATATCTTGTACTTTAGGGCATTTCGGCATGATTGGTTGATTGGTTGATTGGTTGATTGGTTGATTGGTTGATTGGTTGATTGGTTGATTGTTTGTCTAATAGAGGTGTTAAACAAACATAATAGTTATCAAAATTTTTATGAAAAAGGATAGAAGGTGTACAAATGAACATGTAAGATTAATTATAAACATTCATGTGGGAATTGAGCCTGCGTTCCGCGCACAAGTGCTATCGCTACACTAGCTCTATTGCAATAAATAGTACAAATAAACTATGCTATTCATCTTATCAAATCATGAGTGATAAAATTTAGTGGAATGATGGTCGGAAGTGGTAATCGTAAGTTTTTTAGGGGTGTGTTAAATGAAAACAAAAATATCCTAACCCTGATAATCCATAAACATTTATCATAACATGATAACATAACAGACAATATTAGAATCTGTAGAAATTTTTAAAGGGGTATGTTAAAAGAAAACAAACCTATCGATGTTCAGAGAATACATGGGTAATCAATGAATCTAAAAACTAATCATAAAAATAGCAGTGGCAGGAAGCGATAGCACGTAGTGCAAAGTGCAAAGTGCAAAGCGGGACGCAGCCACCCACATATTATGGTTTCTATTTATCTGTTCCAAATCTAAAAATGTAAGTCATATCTTTGATTCGTCAATGAATGAAGGATACTATGTATGTCATAATGTAAATATATTAAAATTAAACAATCAAGTGTTTTTGGACTCTTACTCTAGGAGCAATGTTCATCGCCATCAACTCTTGTAACATAAGTTTGAAGGCATACGGGATCATGATCTGATGAATGTCCGTATAGTTATCGCACATAGGACAGTAGTACACATCATCTGGTCCTGGTTTAGGTTCATTGTGTCTGGAATCTTCTCTACGAGCAAACATACCACATCTACCGCAAACATGTGTTGAATAGGCGTCGGCACAATCCATCAGTCGTTCTTTCAAAAACTTAGCCAGACCATGAGCAATGACTGCATCACGTTCCATCTCACCTAATCTTAAACCTCCGTCCCTCGATCGACCTTCAGGTGCACTTCTAGTAAGGATCGTAACAGGACCTCGACTTCTGGAATGCATCTTATCCTGAACCATGTGTTTTAGTCTTTGATACCAGACAGGACCGATAAAGATCATATGCTTCATTCTTTTGCCTGTCATTCCATTGTATAGATACTCTTCACAGTCTCTTTGGTATCCTAGACTTTCTAACATGTCTTTCATTGCTTCGATTGAATAGTCTTCAAAGGCTGTACCGTCCATGTTCATACCTTTGAGAGCCCCGATCTTACCTAATAACGTCTCCCAAAGCTGTCCGATCGTCATACGTGAAGGGATCGCATTCGGATTCATTATGATGTCTGGACGAATACCTCTTCTGGTAAAGGGCATATCAATGTTCTTGTATGCGATACCTATCGTACCTTTCTGTCCATGGCGCGAGCACATCTTATCTCCGATGAGCGGAAACCTTTCGGATCGAATCAGGGCTTTCCGTGTTTCGTATCCGTCCTGATTCTTGATACCAACGTATACTCTGTCTACCACACCATCGGCGACCGATTTGTACTGCTCTGATGCATCCTTAAATATCTTACCCGTGTTATTAGTATCGGTGATAGGAGTTACTTTACCGAAAATCACATCGGCATTCGTAAGAGGAGTCTCTTCCGGAACATAACCTGCCTCATTAAGTTTATCGTATTGACCGTTTTTGATACCGATCGTCTTGTCGGGTGGTGGTTTCATGAACTTGTCGTCCCCTGATGTCTCTTGATTCTTTGTAATGCTCGATGTATGTTTCCTCAGACTCATCGACGTGAACAGTCCCCGTTGTAAAGATGTCATATTCAGTACCAATGAATCTTCTTGATTGAACCCCGAATAACAGGCGATTGCGACAACAGCATTAGCGCCAGGAGGTAGAATATCTGTGTAAGTGTATTTGGAGGTTCTTGTGTTGACTACCGGAACTTCAGGATGATACAGTACATAACTGATATCGGTACGTGATCTGTAAACAGTACAATAGATCCCCATACCTTGTCGACCCTGGGCGTATTGAAAGATGTTACGAGGGGCACAATTTCTGTTACAGAATGGAATATTGGTTGCTATCTCTCCCAATAAAACAGACGGATGGATCTCTACACTATCGTATCTGTTAAAGAAGTTATCACCGTAACGATTGATGATCTTTGATTCTTCACCTTTGAATTTGTGATCTTTTGATTTTAGGATTTTGTTACGTTCGTAATCAAGGACTTTTCGATCCTCTGCGATCAGCATGTAAGGTTGTTCTTCGGAATCGACAAATTCGATAGGATATGGTTCCTGAATGTAGAACTCATTCCAATCGCTGATCTTATTTTTATCAGTAGCTTTGAGACTTATTTTACTTATCATCTCTTTGGTCAACATCATTTCGTTATCACCATTGACTCTGATTACAGGTCTATAAAGACGTCCTGAGTCAGTATTAAATCGGATCTCATTATCTTTGTAATCGAATACTACAGACGTCATTTGAGGGTTGAATGCTCCCGATATCTTTTGGACTCTAGCATCAGCATAGAATCTCATCACCGGATTGTCATAGTACGTGTCGCCAACTTTATAAACATTATCAACAACCTTGAGCCATTCACCGTTTAAAAACACCTTAAATTTGTTCTTGAGTTCATGGACAGGAATCTCATAGATGTTTTGTAACGAAGGGTGTTTCATGATGAATTCTTTGACTAGTTCGGTATTGTCTCGGTCACCGATAGTGATAGATCCGATCATAGTTAAGTGTTTAATAAGGCCAATCTTAGAATGTTCTGGCGTGGAAATCGGGCAGTTTGATAAGACTATTCCGTTCGCAATGAACGTGTGCGAGTCTAATTTTGTGGTGAAATCATAGACCATCTCATCATCACAATCTTCGATCGATGCAATCGGAATGGCCAGATTGAGTTTTGAAAGATAGTATTGGTTCTTGAATTCTTCGTATGAAACTGGTTTTTCAGTCTTGTTAACAAATACATTCTTGTATTTTACATATTCGATCACCGGAGCCGATGCTCGTTTCTTTTCATCACAGTATCGATAACCAATATTATCAGCAAAGTTGCCGAGATTATTGTCAGAACATTTGGGATAATATCCTATCTTTGTTTTATCATTACAATCAGGGGCCTTTTCTGTACCTATTATTCCCTCTACACCAAACGATAAATACATAGATTGAATGTCATTCATAAAATTGATATTATTGTTGAGATACTCATTTGATGTTATTTGATAAGTAGTGTCGATCATAGGTCTACAACGAACTATCATATGTCCACCATTTTCTCCATTGAATCCTGATAAGAATTCACGTTTTATTCTGTTGTTACCGTTCTTGATCCATTCTGGGATATTTTTCGCTTGTTCTCTCTTGTTTCCAATGAATCCTCCAAGATGTTGTAGTATGCAGGCGAATGCACCATCTTTTTTGACGTACCACGTTTTGTCGTTGGTGTACTTGGGTGTGTGATGTTCAATCAATGCTGTCCCGAAACCTAATCGTTGGATATCATCGAAAACTTCGAGTGCATCTGACTTTTCACTCAAGTTGAATTCCGCATAATACTGATCTCCTACCTTTTTCGGCTTGATTTTATTCACATTACCATCAGAGATGCTGGCTCCGATCAGTCTCGCAAAAATTTCGAGTAGACATTGGTTTATATTTCGATCGACATATCCTAACGTACGTAGTTCATCAACATACATTTTGGTTGTGATATCGGATTCTTTAATGATCACATCAACAGTCTTATCTAGATCCAGATACTTCTCGGTGTGTCTGACAATGATCTGATCATCTACGTTTAGATCACCTGCATCAACCATCACATTCTTGCCATCACGACGGGTCAAGATAGGATGGTCCTTGGTACACTTGATGCTTCGACCACTGATCGTTGTGATTTTTATTATGTCATCGGCCATTCTCGAGAAGTAGTTCTCGATCGGGGTTGCTATTTCGTTCAGATTGTCTTTGTACACTGTTCGAACGAAATCACCGTCTCGAAGATCACATATCTTCACGACACTTGCATTATCGTCCATCAGGATCTCCGAATCACCGGTTAAGCATAGGAACGGAACTGAGCTCGGATCTACCTGTCGAGGTTTTGTCAGTTTACTCGATGCCTGTGTCCCGCTCTGGGAATCTATCCTACTTAGAAAGGACAACAGTTGCATATAACTGAATCTCTGTAACATCTGAGAGACACCTTTTTTTCTAGGCCAGTTTCCTAACATCAGACTGGCTTTGAATCCCTGTTCGAATGTTCCAGCCTTGAACTGATGGATCACATTGAACGGTTCAGCCGCATCTAAATCATCACTCATTCTGGCAGTAAACTGTTTGTTACATTCGGCCATATTGTTCTTGTATTGTTGGAGCATGATCTCTTCTAACAGTTCACGAATGTTATCAACACGTTTCTTAGTGTAGGCATCACGATTGTCGACAGGGACTCTACCCAACTCTACTTTGAGGAGTTTGTTGATCATGTATCCTAAATAGTAGGCCTTTTCTCGATAAGGTGAGCTTGGTGACCCTTCGATGTGTGGAAAGAACGAGGTTTTTAATAATTCCATCAGATGAAGTCTCTTTTGTTCTTGTCGGGTCTTGGTAGAAGATTGTGAATAGTTCTTTACCACCTTCATCTTTGTCAATAGATAGTCGATCGCTTCGTCTTGGGTCTGGATCTTAGATTCGTTGTCATCATTATCATTAACACATGCATCCAAAGATGCTCTGAGCTTCTCGATCATATGATAATCCGTTTTATCGTAAGAACAGTATTCGATGATGTCTCTGTCGGATTCGATACCAAGGGCTCTGAATAGAACCATAACATTGATTTCGTACAGAATAGGCACTTTGATGATCATCACATCGTCTTTCTTGATTTTGATCGAAACGGCCTGTAGCATACCCATCGGATCATTAGATTTAGAGTTAACCTGTACAACATTGTAAGAAACATTAGAGTTCTTTTTGACAAAGACTATCGGATGATTACGGATCATGCTGTCCTGACAAATGATGACTTTCTCCGAACCATTGACGATAAAGTACCCGCCAGGATCCAGTTTACATTCGTCATGAGTCTCTTCTTTGTAGACATTCAGGTTACAATACTTAGACCTAACCATACATGGTACAATCATCACAGGTCTATTTACTTCGGTACGTCCGACAACCATCGTAGTAACGCTATTCTTACCGGAAGTATTGATATCGATCACTTCTTTGATCTGAGTTACATCGGCATAGATAGTCATACTGTACGGTGTGGCCAGATGTCTCGCATCAGCCGGAAACATCGGATCGATACCGTTTGATAGTTTCGGTGATTCTGGTCGAACATTAGTAAATTTGAACATGTGTTTGGTGTATCGATCTTCGGTGATGACTTCAGAGAAAACGTGATTCACTTCCGTGAAGAATCTAGGGATGGTATCATCGATAAATTTGTCGAAACTGTCATGGAGATGTCGATATGTGTAGAATTCTTTGTAAAAATACAGATCGAGGAGTCTGAACAGATCGTCTGTAGTGAGATTGTTGTTGTCTCCTGCTAATTTGAATTGTTCGATTATATTGTTATGTAAATCTGAAACCTGATCAGTTTTAGGTTTAACTTTGGGTAGGGGTTTATTTATAGGGGGTTTGGTAGTTTTATCAGGCTGTGACCGATTCTGGGCACGTTTACCTTTATTCTTCACGTTTTTCCCATTCTTTTTGGTTTTGGGCATAACAGTACTACCAGTTATTTTAGTCATTATTGCCTATAAATAGATAATTCAATTTTTTAAGTATTTTTAGGCGCACCAACATTATGTACATTTTAGTATATTGACTGAAATCTACACATTATCTAATTATTTGATCATTCTTAATTTTGTGCATCACGTCTTAATTTCTTAACAATCTTGTCGAGATCTTTAGAAGAGAGACTTGCACCATAATACTGTAACTGTTGACTGTATTTGCTGTTTCTACAATCATAGAAACCGAAGATGAGACCTTGTTTTACGAGGGTCATTACAGCGAATCCACGATTGTTTTTGATTGTGGAGGAGATAGGTATCTTCTTGGACTAGGATGTTTCATTATCTATTTTTTCTTCTTCTTTTTAGTGTTAGAATCTGAAGATTTTGATGATGATGAAGTTTTCGAAGGCGGTTGGAACTGTTCCATCATCTTTGTAAATTCACTCATATCGAACTGAGACATCATCTTCATAGTCATATCATCTATTAATTTTTGATCTTCGGGTGATATGTTACCACCGAACATCGGGTGATCTGGATCTGGTGTTATCGAATTATCTGTGTGATTCATTGGCGCACGGTTGACCGAATTACTAAACTGTCTAATTGTTTCAATCATCGTTGCATATACACAAAGTTCATCGTATACATGATAGAGTGTTTTTAATCCTATCACATCTTTTGTTAATTCTCGGAACATGGCCAGATAGGTTGCTAAAAGATCAGTAAACCTATCGAATCCAGTTGAAAGAGTTCGATAGTGTTTGTTGATTGTACTAATTGTCTCATCAGTGATTCCTATTTTTTTGCACAATGCCTCAGTTAACATCTTGTTGTAGTTTCTAATCTGTCCTATTTCATTTGGTTGTTCAGGATGTTGTTTAGGTTCTATTTTATTTTGATGATCAAGTTGATGTTCATGTAACTTAGATTTCGCCCTTATGCACAGATCATCTAATGAGAGGCCGAACCAGTACATGAAACCGCAACAAATAAAAATAAGAGTACTCATTGTTACATATATCATACCAAAAAGACCGTATAGATAATAAGTAAACATAGAAAACGTCGCAAACAGTGTTCTATGATTTAAGGATGATATTCCTAACATCAGATACGCTATCATTGCTGCAGTTGTTAGACCGGATCCGCTCAGAATGAACGACATTATTAAAGTTGCTAAAGGAAGTCTTTCCATCTCAATTCGATTATGCTACTATCTACTATGTAAGAGTCTTACTGTTTACACTGTTTTTAAAAATTTAATAATTTACCACATGATAGGTGTGCGACCTGTCTTTTTTAGGATCTGATTGATTTTACCAAAACTGTCCTCGTTCATGAATGCCGGATAGTCTCTAAAAGGTTTGTTGGCCGACAAGCCCGATGGATGTGATGAGATGATTGTATGATGTCGATCTAAATCAATCATGTTTATCTTTTTGTATGCATACCCTCCCCACAAAACAAAAATGATGTCGTCAATGTTCTGCGAAATGTACTGAATAACGTAGTTAGTAAACCATTCCCAGTGTCCGAGATGAGCTTCCTTCGTACCATCCTCAACTGTCAATGCAGCATTCAACATCAAACATCCTTGGGCTGCCCAGAACCATAAGTTCCCGCTTTCTGGCATCGATTTAATATGTCCGTATTTGATCATGTTTAGAAATACATTTCTAAGGGATGATGGTATTTGAACACCATGAGGCACCGAAAATGATAGGCCCATGGCTTGAGGGACATATCTTCCCTGATGCTCCTCACAGTTAAAATACGGATCCTGACCGACAAACACTACTTTTAGATCGAATGCCTTAGTGATCATGAAACCGGACAATAGATGTGATGGAAGTGGATAGATCTTAAGAGACTTGTTTTTGGATAGTTCTTTTAGTTTGGCATTTAGTTTAGCAAACTTGGGGTTTTTCATGAGTTTCGCGAACATCACGATCCATGATGTATGATAGGTGATATCGTCCAGATCTTTACCCGAATTGAAGAAATCGTGCCATCTATCGAGATTTGCATAATCTTTCTTAGTAAGGGTAGCAACCAGCATTCTTTGTATTTAGTATCAATAGTGATGAGTCGTTATACATGTGATATTTTATCATTCAATTTTTTCTAAACAACATCAACATTGACATAAAAACATAGTATGATTTCTATCTTAATCATGGAAGTAAAACTGAGCACAAAGCTTAACGAATTAGGACTGTTCGCGAAGAAATCTTACAAGACGAACGACATCATCTTTGTTTTATCGGGTAAAGAATACAATCATCCGACCAGGGAAACAATCTATGTCGGTAAGAACATACACATACACGACAAAAACGGTATGTACATGAATCATTCGTTTAATCCAACAACCTCAATTGATGGCAGCAACGTTGTCGCCTTGGTAGACATTGTATCTGGTGACGAACTAACTTTCGATTACAATAAGAACGAGATAAATATGGCAGCCCCTTTTGTAGCAGATGGTGTATTGGTATCGGGACAAAAAGATTGATAAAAACACACATTATCAACTAATAACATCGTATTATTTGATAAATATGTATGTCAGAATTGAATAGACTAACAAATCGTGAATTAGAAGATATACTGTACGGGTCTGCCTCTAGTGATGAGACTAGTGATAAAAATACCACATGTTGTCCTGAATGTGGAGCTGTTGATTTTATCGAGGATTATGGAAAAGGTATGATATACTGTAGTTGTGGACAGGTTCTGGATTCGATATTTGATAACGGTATGGAGAGACATCATCATGATGGGGATGATAATGATAGTCCAACAGGATGTATGTTACACAATCGACTACTTCCACAATCTTCTTTAGGTACAACCGTAACAGCCAAAGGTCGTTTGATGAAGCTTCACATATGGAATGCCATGCCCTACAAAGAGAGGAGCGATAACATAATGTTCAAACGGATTCGAGCAGTATGTGTCATTAATAAGATAGTTAAGAAAATCGAAGAAGATGCCAAAATTTTATGTAAGAGGGTCAGTGGAACTCTTCATACAACAGGTGGAAGCAAAGGCAAACCGTTCATCACCAGAGGCTTCAATCGAGCTGGTATCGTTGCGGGATGTTTGTTCATCGCTTGTAGGAGAAATGATGAGACTCGAGCCATCAAGGAGATCGCTTACTATTTCGACATTTCAGAGCAAGATGTAAACAAAGGGATTCGAAGTCTGCTCGGCATACTAGACGACGACAACATCGTTAAAGATATCGGAACCAGTAAGGTGATACATTTCATCCAACGTAAATGCGATGAACTTCATATCAAGAACAGATACACAACTATTGCAAAAACAATTGCTAACAACATCGATAAACTTAATATCGCGTCAAACCACACAACATACTCCTTAGCAGCAGCGACGATCTTGTTGATGGCCATCATGAACGGTTTAAAAGACATCACCAAAAAGAAGCTGTCAACAACGTTTTGTGGACTGTCAGATGTCACCATTGGAAAGACTTACAACCAGATCAAAGATCTTAAAACAATCTTAATCAATGATGCAAAAGTTAATGAGATCAGTGTTGAGATCACCAGACTTCGAAATAAACGTATTATCACCCAAGAGATCTACGATCAGATGGTAAGATTCGGTGTCGATACCTCTAAATACGTTCGGAAGGGTTATGAAAACGACTACGACCCGGAGATCTTAAGCAGTCGTGAGCCGACCCGTTACGATATTCTGACAAAACACAACGATTATTATGATAACGACGATGATGACGATACTAGTGATGATTTAGTATCCGGTGATTCATACGATGATTTCGTGTTTGCAATGACAGACATCAAGAGTACTATTAAAGAACTAAAATACGTGACCAATTCAAATGTAGACTCTATGTATGTCATTCACGACATAAACAATAAAATGAGAATCGTAAAACTGTATGTGAATCAATGGGCACAAGAGGCAGGTATTAACTAAAATTTTGAAATGATATTTGATTATCCCATTATTTCATAAAAAACATTTGTATACATATACACATATGACTACAAATACAACTCTACACATAATTTTGAGACACACAGACTCAACATCTTTTAAAGTTGAAATCACATCATCTATCCCTAATTCATCATGGAGTTATGAAGGCAGTGCTCATGTCAACGTACCGTATACGAACCAATACATATTTGATCATCCATGGAGTAAAATCATCAATTTGAAACTTTATTCAGGTTTTGCATCACAAATGGAACTAACCGTTACAACGATTCCCACAGATACAATGTTCAATTATGTTTTTGATTGTGATGATACGTACCTAATATTACATAATCTCGTAACTTCCGGATTTATCGATGTTTGTCGATCGGACAGGTTACGCACCGATTATATAAATGGTGAAGCAGGCATCAGACTTATGAGTCACGATATGACATCAGGTCTCATCACTAATCCTAATCGAATCATATCTAAGGGACCAATCTTTATCGAGACTTCTAATATGATCAATAGACATGGTATTATCTCCGGAGGCTCTATTTTCTGTATGTTCAAAGGTACAAAACCAAAAATAATGTCTCTAGAAAATGCGTTTGGTAAGATAATTGCAGAAGGATCTGTACATTTATACGGAGTGGGATACATCGATAACTACAAAGGGATCATTCAATCGAAAACCGATCAAGTCCTATTGTTCACAGAGAGTTCGTTTAATAATTTCGATGGATCAATAATAGGATATCTTAATGTTAATCTTCATACCAAGGGACACATCGAAAATGATAAAAATGCTTTGATAAGGTCTGTAACAAAGAATGTATGTATATCGTCCGATAAAACTTTATCCAATCAGTTCGATAGTGAAATATCGAGTTATGGAGATGTTGAACTGTACGTAACGGGGAGATTTAGTAATTTTAATGGAATTATCAATTCTAGCCATGGAAACGCTATTATTGAAGCCGGTGAGATAAGTACTTATAAAATGTTCACAGGATTCATCACATCCACAAATCTTATCAGTATCCCATTCTAAAGATTTAATCATTATTCATCACCGGAATCGTCACTATCATCATCGTCGTCATCATTTTCATCATCATTTTCATCATCACTATTGATATCAGAATCTACATTTGTTCCATTATCAGTATTTTCTTCGTCATCGTCATCGTCATCATCATTGATCTGTATATCATCTATTTCGGTAAGATGATTATAGAATCCGTTTTCATTCTTGATCATAAACGAATCGGCATCACAAGTTTTATCATAGACAGTGTATTTTTTCTTTTTGTAGGTCTTATTGATAAAGGATTCGTCGATTAGAACATAAGGTATGATGTCGTAGATGGTATTGACGACTACTATTTTGAAATCCCCGGTGTTAGAGTTTTTCTTTTTACATACTTCGTCCAGAACTTTTTGAACTTTAGGATTATTGTAGACATTAGTTAGATTGAATAGATTAGAATTAGTCTCTTTTATCTTTCGTAGATCATCCAAGTTCTCTTCACAAACAAAGACTAATTTTACTCCAGCAACCTTAGCACCGGTTAGTTTGTATTCGAGTCCACCGATCGCAGTAACATTGCCACCGACCGATATCTCTCCTGTCATTGCAATCTCCCTTTTGATCGGGAACCCGGTGAGCCTGGAGATGAATGCAGTTGTGAACGCTGCACCCGCCGATGGACCGTCTTTTGGGACAGCTCCGTCCGGCGTGTGAACATGAATACCTCCCTTGTTGTTCTTGTAGTAAGATTTAACTATATCTGGTTTACTACAGTTTTTGGCGATAGTCCATGAGAAGTTGACGGACTCTCTCATGACTTTGCCTTGTTTACCGGTTAGTTCCAGGGTCGGTTTGTTGTGACCATTAATTGCAGGATAGATTAGGATCGGTAGTATGCCTCCAGATCCAACAGTGGTCGCATAGAGACCGTTAATCACTCCGATCTGGTCTGATAGATGAATCTTTTCAATCGTGATATTAGGTTTACCTAAGTATTTCAGGATGTGTTTCTTATTGATTCTGATAGGTTTATCTGATGAAAATACAACCCTGTTCTTAAAAGGTCCCCTACCATAGATACGATCAACATTCAGCTTGAGAAATATCTTCTCGATACAACCACGAAGTTTTCGAACACCCGCTTCCAGAGTGTATTTGGTAACGATGTGCTCGATAGTTTGAGGGGTCATCAGGATGGATCCTTTTTCGATTCCGACTCCTTTTAATAGTTCAGGAGTCAGATAGTCTTTTGCAATCTCCAGTTTGTCGGCGAGAGAGTAAGGAAGTACATTGATGATCTCCATTCGGTCTTTCAAAATTGGATCGATCTTTGAGGCATCATTAAAACTAAAAACAAAGATACACTTGTTCAAGGGGAATGTGACATCTTGGAAGAACTTATCGCTGAACTTGGAGTTGGTGTTAGGATCAGTCGCATGGATCAGAACATTGAATACCTCGTTTACCCCGTGTTTGGTACAGGCCTTGTCAAGCTCATCAAAGAACAGAATACATCTAGGCTCTCCAGCCGCTACCATCTTGGTAATGATCAGACCGGGTTGTGCCCCAGAATAGGTAAAAGAGTGACCATTTAACACCGAACCATCCTCTAATCCTCCAAGATGGATCTCTTGATAAGGGATTCCCAAGACACGCCCCAAACCCGATGCAATCAGTGTTTTTCCGCAACCTGGTGGGCCACATAAACCGATGGCTTTACCCATACTATCCGGATTAGTGAACCATTTCCCGACGAGATCACCGACGACGGTCTTAAACTCTGTCTGTCCGAATACTTGTTGATCGAACTCTTTTTTGACAGATTTGAGACGTTCTCTACATTTGTTAATATCGTTACCGATATTAGTGAACATATCACAGTAATCGTCAGGGACCCAAGGATAATCGATCAGGGTTTTGACGTAGGTTAGATTCTTATGATATTCACTGTTGCTGGACTTCATCTCTTCTAGTCTAGTCAAGGCACACTTTTTGACATAATCACTCATGTTGTTATTCATCACACATTGCTGTTTCAAGTCCATATCGTCGGACGTCATTTTTTTGAGTCGTTCTAACTCTTGTTTTACATACTGACCTGACTTTCTGAGCCTTGACTGTTGAGGGTGATTCAGATTTCGGAACAAGATGTCTGCAACACATGTTTTATTGTTTTTTGAATCCCGATTCTGATCTTTGGTCATACCGAACAACATGGCAGCATTCTTAATAGAATTTTTGGGACCCAATAGAAGACATCTCAGAATATTGTATTTGCGTGTCAGGTCAGATTTTAGGAAATCGTTTACCGTCACTTTAAACTTGATGTTACATGATTTTGTGTAGAGTTCATAATCACTCAACATCTTTTCGACGAGTGCATCCCCTTTAAAGGATAGGATATCACCGAGTGACATGTTGAGCAAAAAAACATCTTTGTATTCTTTATTGATATTGGCATTCTCCCTGGCATAGTCGATTAATAGTTTCTTTTTCTGATAGATAAAATTGTTACAGACTTGAGAGGTAGCCACGACGCTGTTTGCAACATCATAATCAAAATAACCGTAGATCACAAAAGTATGTCTGGTTTTGGCACATTTGATGGTGACTTTGAAACAGTTTTCTAACATTATTTCGAACTTGAACTTGAACGATTCTTCGGAGTTAACAACACCTTCATAATGATAACGATTGATTAAAACCGTTGTCTTCTCATTATCGAATATTTTTGTGGATACGAATATCTCGACTGGTACGAAGTATTTTTCCAAAGTATCTATCAAAGCTGCCGAATTATGCATCTTGATCATAAAATCTAAAAGCGTTACATTCTTTTTATTATCCTGAACAAACTGTACAATATCTTTCACATCCGAATCGATACCCATGATTTCACGGTAGTTTTCTCCTATCTTCATACGAAAAATATCGGAGATCGACACGGATCCGACAGATCTCATCAGATCGTAGATCTCCTTGTCTACGGATGTAAAGTATTCAACAACCTTGTTTCTAAGTCGATGATTGTTAAAGATCATAACTTTAGATAGTGCATCAAAACTACCGCTTTCTATCAAACGAGATTCGACACTGTCCGGCACATAATCCATATTTTTATAAAGAGGGAGACTGTTATTGTAGTTTGTATTAAGCATATTGATACAAGAGCTTAGTTTGTTCATGAGTTTGTTTCGATTGGTGTGATATATTATGCTATCCCTGTTCATATTATCGATATGCTTACAAATATTCGCAAGTATCATGGATCTCAAAGAATACTCATAACGAATGGAATTCTTAATTGTCAAATGCAGATTAGTGCTCATTATACTAGACATACGTAAAATAATCTGATTTTGGAGAGACATTTTGGGATTTTTGGTTTAAAAATTCCGATTTTTACTAATTTTCTTTTGATTCTTATGATTCTTATGATTTGAATGGTTTTTCGAATATGCGTTTCATTTATCGGACAAGAGATGCAAGTATAGTTTGATAAACCAACTATAAGCCACAATAAGCCACATTTTTCAAAATATAGGTCGATTTTAGCTATTTTTTCACCCTGATGTGCGCCCTGACCGAATACGGCGTCTATTGTATATATAGTAAATTGATTACAATTTGTTTATTGTTATCATGTGCGTTTTTTACTTAAAAAAATAAATAGTATAGATTTTTAGATTCAATGGCAATTTCCAAGACCGTGAAAAAGAACACAAAGACAACCACAGTAAAAACTTCTTCATCTACTCAAAAGAGAGTTTCAAAGACCCCAATTGAAGAACAGCCGATTGCTCCTGTAGAACAAGTATCTGCCCCTGTCACTTCAAAGAAAACTTCAACTTCCTCAAAAGCTCCAATCAAAACCTCACCAAAAGCTCCAGTCAAAACCTCACCAAAATCCTCGACCAAAGCTTCACCAAAATCTTCAACCAAGACTTCACCTAAAACTTCGGCCAACGCTTCACCTAAAACTTCACCTAAAACTTCACCTAAGGCTTCACCTAAAACTGCGGCCAAATCTTCAACAAAGACTTCAACAAAGACTTCAACAAAAACTACAACAAAGACTTCACCAAAGACCACAACTGTAAAGGCACCTAAAAACTTAAAAGTTGTCAGTAAAGCAGCTAAAAAGGTTCCTCAACCAGAGAACGAAGAAGTCGAAGAACCAGGTAAAAGATACTTCAAATGTATTATGATCACTGGTGAAGACATCGTTGTTGCTACCGGAAGATACTCTGGCAAAAAACCTAAACAAGCCGCTTCTAAAGCATGTACTAAACTCTTTGAAGATATCATCGATGCTGGATTCGAGGTTCCGGAATACATCATCTTTGGAATGCATGAATGTACTCGTGCTTCTAAAAAAAAGAAAAAGTATTTTTATATCGGAAAAAGAATCGAATTAGAAGATCCTGAAGAGGTTCCAATCCACTTGAGGGATCCTGAAACTCGAGAGCCTTTGTTTGATCCAAACGGAGACAAGATCCCAAAAATTGATCCAAAGACCGGCAAACCTATGGTGATCAAATACTACCATAACAATGATGTTAAAAAATTAACAAACGTTAATGAACATCCTGAATACCCAAGACTCGCCTTCTACGATATTAAGGAAGACGAACAAGTCGGAGGAAAACTCAAAGTCGTCAAAAAGGTAGCCAGAAAATCAGGTCCTAAATCCAAGAGAACCGCAAAATCGAACCCTAAAAAGTCTAATAAATCCCAATCTGTATCTACATCTGTATCTCCTTCAACTACTACAACAGCAGTTGTCCCTAAAGTTGTATCCAAGGCTAAAAAGACTGCCCCTGTCTCCAAAAGAACAACTATTACAAAAGAGAGTTCAGTCAAAGTCAAGAAAGGTACCAAACAATCAACCAAATCATCCCCTAAATCTACTAAACCAGTCTCTAAACCTAAAGAGAAAGTAGCCAGCTCTGCTAAAAACTAAATTTTGATAAAAATATTCGATATATTCATTGTTTATTGATCTAAACATTGAACATAAAACAGTACATTTTATTTACACCTGACTAATATAGTCTCTAGTCTCCAAACATGTTGCCTTACAACAGAAAAACACCAAATGATGCAGAACAACTTTTAAAAACTCAAAAGAAAAATCCATCAAAAATTCATATGGCAGATATCAACAGAATCGAAAGTGCCGTTGATATTGGCAATACTGTAGATAATGCCGCAGATAAAAATGTAACAGATGATTCTAAAAAGAAAGATTCAGAAAACATATTGAACATGGGTATGAACATTGATCCTTCGACAATCAATTCAAAAATACTAGATCCGACCACAAATACTACTCCACAAATAAATACCCAACACTTGAACACTCTACATCTACAACCAGTCCCTAATCAATTTGGTCAATTTGGTCAATTTAGTCAGTACAATCAGTTCAATCCATTCAATCCATCGGTCGGTACAAATACCAGACCTGAATACATTATTAATATACAACAATCGGTAGATCATAGCTCAATAATAGTAGAGACTATTCACAACCAGAAACGTTTTATGTTTTATGATCGTAATAAAAACTTTCTTGGAGGATTTTCGATCTATGAATTCATAAAATACATTACATCTAATGTTAGTTGTCAGTTTCTGGCGGGAGTAGACTACGAACCTGTCGTACCGATTATCGAAAGATACGTTTGTACTGTCAGGGTAGTGGATAAACCATCCAAGAGATATATTGTAAACATGTTAACTTATTTAGAGTCTCCGTTCATGGGGAACATTGAAACTCTGATCAAATTCTACACTTTTATTCATGATTTCGAAACATCTAAGCTACAAGACGAACTATCTAAACTACCATCGACAGAAGCAGAAAAGACCTTAAACATCTTCAATAACATGTTGTACACTCTGTTGAATCATATACTTAAGATAATCGCCATTCTAACCAATAAATTAGATCCAAATGATACCGAATCATCAAAGATTAGAAGCACCCTTTTAAACTACAGTGTTGCGATCGTCTATCGTTTATCCAAGTTTGTCAGGGAGGATATCAATAAAAAAGTAGATGAACTAAACGAATTAAATCATGATCTTCTGAGAATCGAAGGAATCAGAACAACTATCGCTTCTAAACTAGATACAGTTCAAAGATCAATAGACAAACAAAATACAGAGATCGATATTCTATTTCGACATTCGATGTTTCGTAATGTTAATGGTAATGTTAATGGTAATGTTAATGGTACTGGTAAAGTTTTACCTTCACTCTCTGCCATAAGTATATCGTCTCCTTCATACTCATCATCTACACCATATACGACTACCCCATACTCATCATCCGATAGTGCGAGTGCTAGTTCTAATTCTGAAGCGTTTGATATTATGAGATCGGCTTCAGATGAGTCCCGGATCTACAGTACGGCCAAGTCAGCAATCGATAGAAAACAGATAATAGATGATAGGTCAGAAAGTTTAAGGGTGTCCGAACTCATCGATGATCTTAACGACTTAAAATCAGTAGTCGAATCACAACAAAAACTAGAATCTAAACCAAAATCTACACATAGAATCAAGATCACATCACCATCCATATCTACATCTAAACCCAAACTCAGACTCAAATCTGAACTCAAATCTGAACTTAAATCTGAACTCAAATCTAAACTCAGAACAGAAAACGCGAATTCATTGAACGATATACTGACTATGCACAGTAGTAGTAATAGTGATGCATCCAGATCAACTAACTCAGATAATTTTTTCGGAGCATCCGATGAAAATAGATCAACACCATTCAAGTATCTAAGTTCACCCAAAACATCAAAAAACAATGTACCCATTATCACTATCAACTAAATAGAATGAATATTTTTGTACAGGACATATATATATATACATATCAACAATATGTGTGCAGATATCTACAAAAATATGTCGATGGTTAGTGATAAAAACCAGAATGTATTGTACGAGATCAAAGAAGCCGATGCAACCCTGAATGCAGCAGAAGATATACTTCGCGACAAGATACAATTAAAATATCAACAACTTGATAATTTAAACAAAGAATTCACCAACATTATGGAGACCTATTCACAAATAATCAGATCCTCCCAAATTTAAATCTTCATCTTCATCACCATCATCTATGTGATCATAGTCAGATACATTATTTATCTGTCTATCAATCGCCTCTTCCATTTCATCGTTCTGTTTCATTCTGAGTAGTTCAAGAATCGTCATTCCTCTTTTTTCATCAGGATCGTTATTATTGTTATTATTATTTTTGTAGTTGATAGTAAACTCATCTGTTACGATCTTTGGTTTTTCTACAGTAATCGGAGTAGATAGAGTAACAACAGGTCCATCTCGCATTGTGATACCTTGGAGATTGTTGTAGACATTATCACACATATCATTGATCTCTTGTATGTGGACACCACACATGTTTTGGAACTCAGTATCATTATCATTATTGTTATCGTTATTGTCTGTTTTTGCATGTGTATGTGCATGTGTATGTGCATGTGTATAGACAAATTTTAGTATACGTTTGATCTTGTTTGTGAGTAGAGCCAAGCTTGCCTTCGATCCGGGGATCTGATGTGTGTCGATCATGGTTATCATCGTCAAACATAATTTTTCGAGTTTTTGTGAATTATTATCGGTGTCTTTATCTAACTCCCCTTTCGTAAAAAGATCTTTTCCGTCAGTATCGTACGATTCAACTATCTCATCACAGATTGAATTAACATAATCGATCTTTTCTTTGTAATCTATCTTGGTTGGTTTCTCATGAGAGTAGTACCACATCATAACATCATCGATGTAGTTGAGTATCTCCTGTCGATGTGTTCGATCGATGTTCATATGTCCGGAATGAATTATGCTACATACATTTTTACATAACTCCATCAAAGCATCCCGTAAATCTTTTATTTCGACAATCTCTAAATCAGACATCCCATCAACAACACCCAATTCATCATCTTCTACTTTTTTAAAGGCCTGCTTGAGTTCTAACTCTTCTTCATCATCATCTTTACCGTATAGAGTTGTAGCCTCTAATTCTTCGGCATTGGCTTTGACTTTATTGAACTCTAGTTTCCCTTGTAGGATCAGTACACCATACTTTTTTTTCATTTTGTGTAAAGCTTCTTCAAATTCTTCGATGTCTCGATCTTTGTAGTTTTTCTCTTTGAGCCACATTGCGATCAGTGATACATCTTCGGTGATAGTGGTGATATCTCTTGGTGTTAGTTTGAACTCTTTGTTTTGAATGTTGGATACGATGTTAGAGCATAGATCTTCCATCTCATAGTAACTGAATCTTTTAACTCGATCTAGCTCATCCATCGTCTCCTGTTCTATCGCTTCTTCGATCAATGCCGCCAGCTGATGTGGTTTGAGTCCGTTCTTGTTGGTGTTCACAATGATGCTTTTCATCTCATTGACCTCTTTTTCACAAGCAGATACGGTCACGATACCGTTGATGTCGACAGCGAATGTAATCTCTATCTCGGGTACTCCACGCTGTTGGAGTGGGATCTTATCTAGTTCGAATTCACCGATTTTAAAATTTTCAGCAGTTGCCACCCTCTCCCCTTCGAATATCTTGATCAAAACACTATCTACATTATCAGTGTCTGTTGAATACATTTTGGTTTGTTCGCACGGAATCATGGTGTTTCGTTTGATTAAGCAGTCCATCACACCACCGATGACCTCCACACCTATCGATAAAGGTGTGATATCCATCAACGTCACCGAATCAGCAAATGCATCATCCTTATTGGCTAAAATGTATCCCTGGATTGCAGCTCCTACTGATACTGCCTCGTCAGGATTTATCGAACAATTGACTTTAGATTTATTGTCCGAAGTTCTGAATCGATTGTTCAACATCTCCCGTATGTACGGCATGCGTGTCATCCCACCAACTAATATCACTTCATCTATGTCTCTTTCTGTTTTTCCACACTCCGTTAAGAGCTCATCTATTGGATACAGACACAACAAAAATAGATCCCGACACAGATTCTCGAAATCTGCTCGATTGATCTTGACGAACATATCTTTACCATCATAGAAATTCTCAATTGCCACACGATCACTGACGTTGGTACTTAAGACCTTTTTGACTGATTCGCATTGTGTACGTAGACGCTGCATGGATAAACGACTGATCTTATCCATCTCTATCGCTCCACAGTTCTTGTAGTGTTGTTTGGCAAACGTCGCAATACAATAATTCATCAATCGATTGTCAAAATCAACCCCACCAAGATGCGAAATCCCAGACGAACACACAACATCAAAAATACCATCGAATACATCGATCAAACTTACGTCTAGAGTACCGCCACCGAAATCATAGACCAAAATCAACATCCCCTTCTTATCATTATCTGATTCGTCTTCAGATTCATACTCAACAGAATCAGTATCTACGTTAGTATTTATTGCAGCCTTTGCATTATACGCTTTATTAACGGATCTATCTAACATGCCATAGGCTAGGGCAGCCGCAGTAGGTTCATGAAACATTCGAACACAGTTTAATCCAGCGATACTCGCGGCATCTTTGGTTGATTGACGCTGAGAATCATTGAAGTGAGCAGGAACTGTTATCACAACATCTTTTACATCTCGTTTTAGATATTTCTGTGCCATATCTTTGAGCTTCATCAGAACATTTGCACTTACTTCCTCAGGAGTAAAAATCTTGTTATCGCGAACTGTAGATTGAAGGGACACGGTATCTCTTTCATTTTTAATAACTTTGTAACTCAGAAATTTTAAACAATCTTGAACGGGTTGTTCATCATACGACCTACCGATCAATCTCTTGACTTCATAGAAAACATTCTCTACATTAATATCTTTTTGTTTCTTGGCCTCATATCCGACATATTTTGATACATTAGTAAAAGATACATAACTAGGGATAGTCTTATTACCGTACTCATCAGGGATTATCTCACATGTGTTGTTCCTCCAGATACTGATACAACTATTGGTCGTACCCAGATCTATTCCTAAGATTATTGGTTTATCGATAATGTTAATATCAGTATTAGTATTCACATTGGTATTGGTTGTATCTACCAGATAATCCATTATCGAGTCATCAGAATCAGTATCAGAATCAGTATTGGTATTAGATAATGTAGTCATATATATTTTGAACAGATTAGTATCTATTCAAAATATGCGCAATATCAGATATTATAGCTTTCGTATTTCATAATCAATTCTGTGCTTTTCTCACAATTTTGATACGACGGACATTAGGAGCCGCATCCGTCGAATCTTTCTTGGTGTCATCTACTACTTTTTCAGATACAGGGATAGATGCTGTATTATCGTTCGTACGTCTGATGTGAATTCTTCTACTGGTCCTAAACTCTGCATCTGTTTGAGAAGGATACGATACGGTATTTGTCGGAACATTATTCTCCTCTTTTGTTCTTTTAATTTTGATTCTACCTTTAGTCTCCTTATTGTTGATATCTTTTATTTTGGTATCTTCAGTAGAATCAGTCTTTTTCTTCCGATCGTTATCAGTTTTACTTTTACGTTCAGATCTAGGTTTATGTTCAGGTTTATGTTCAGATTTAGGTTCAGATTTATGTTCAGGTTTATGTTCAGGTTTATGTTTGACGGCTTTCTTTTCATCTGCGTCTACGTCATCACTATCGGTATCTGCGTCTAACTCCTTCAGAACCTCTTCACCAAACTCATCAATTAGTTCTTGTATCTGTCGATCTATTTGTCTCTCTTTGTCCTTTTTGTGTTTTGATTTAGATCCCGCACCGGATTTGGAGAATTTGAATGTTGTAGATGGTTTATAGAATTCAGCCTCGATCTGTTTCAGTTCTTTATCATCCATATCCTCATCAACAATACGACTAATAATATTGTCTAGTCGTTTCTGTTCACGACCGAACTTCTTTTGTTCTTTGTCGTAGTAGTTTTTGAGTTCGTTGTAGTCTTTGGGATTGTATTTTAACCGACCCCGATACTTTTGTACAAATTTGAAAGCCTTTTTATATTCACTTTCGTTAGATGCAGAGAACACTACTTTGAGTTCACCATTATGTTTCTCTATCAGTTTTAGGATCGCCATATATTCATCCATCAATCCGACTTTATCAAGATCGGAGTACTTGTGAACGATCAGATCGTCTTCGATCTTGAATGTTTTTCTCCAATCTTGGTCTTTTAGAATATTTTTATACGGGGCATTAGTTCGCTGACTCCACCAGTTACTCTCAATAAACTCTTTAGTGAGTCTTTGGTCCTCCTCATCACATATTTTTTTAAGTTCATTGACATCGTTCTTCTCTACTCTGATAGGGGCGATGACATACTCTGTTATCTGTTCTTTCGACAAATTCAGATCCGAAATACTTTTTATCTTGCGAAGCTGTTCCTCTTTCTGGAGCATCATCTGTTGATAGAAGTTCTGGTCATATATATTGGACGAATAGAGAGGATTATTATTCAACATCTGATTATTCATATATTGTATAGGTTGTGTTGTATGATTTTGGAATCTTTGTGTCAAACTATTCTGATACATTTTTATTGATCGATTGTATATGTAGAGTAGTGGTATATCACACAACGAGACAATATTAGACACTTCGACGACACATGATACATTCCATCAATAAAAACGACAAAAATAATATGGACGCCTTATATACTGCATTCTATTGATCTGTCGAATTGATGTCGAAATATTCCAAAAAAATAGAGAGTTTCTTGCATGATGTCGATCCATCTATAAATTTAAACAATAATGCAAATGCAAATGCTAATGACAACACATCTATCAATAACATTTATAACAGCGCAACCCAAGCGATAAAAACACAGTATGATATCAAGATAATCAAAGAACAACAACTAAATTTGATTCATGAACGTGATGATTATCCATTATCGTACATATTTTTCAAATGTCTTTACGAAACAGAACTTCTGAATCGTATCCTGAGTCATCCCCCCGACATAACTGATCTACACACTTTCATGGATTGGCATCGAGAAAACATTGAATATATCGATTTTGATCTGATACATACAATAATGAACGAACTCTACCATAATAATAATAATAATAATGATAATGACAATGATGTATACGAAGAACTAAAACTGGTCTATGCACTGATGTTCAAACCAACAGGTATTCGTAAGATTCTTCATGATGCCATCTACGATAATAAGTTCATAAGTGTTGATGTTCAGTACGATCTAGAATCGGTTGATCTACAGTACACAGAGTACCTAATCGACGAGCGTCATAGAGTACATCTCTTCGTACCTAAGGATAAGTCGATCCCGGATCTAACAAAGATAGCCGTAACGATAAATACAATGGAGAGTCTGGCCAAAATCTATACTGACAGATCAGATATCCCTCCGGTAGATTTAAAGATCATTTTTAGTGATCAGAAGAAGACAGTCTATCCATGGACTCGAATTCTGTGTTGTGATAACATAAATTCAGGTTCAACGTATCCTGGAGTATCTATTGTATGTTGGAGAAGAGAAGAGTTTCAAAAAGTCTTGATTCATGAACTATTTCATTACTACAAATTTGATTTTTACAAAACAGATCCGTTTTACAACCAACTTTCGAATATGATACTAATACCCAAGATTAATGAATCAGAATCCGACACAGACATGTTGAACGAATGTTATACTGAAGCGTGTACTATTATCATTCTGATACTGATCCGTTATGTAATGTTGAACCTGAATAATAATAGTACAGATGATTTGTACCGATACTTGATATCACATCTCAAAATAGAGATTACGTTTATCATGTTTCAAGTTGCAAAGATGATCAGTATCTTTGGTGGGGATAGTTTCAATGATTATGTCACAGGAAAAACAATCATCAAACAGCGTACATCTTTCAGATCCTACTTTATGGTCAAACTACTATTGTTGTACAATATCTACGAACTACTGGATTTCATAAATGACTCGATGGTTGTATCTAATGAACGATTACTGCAATTAGGTAATCTAATAAATTCGTCATGGATAAAATTTCTAAAAGATGATCACAACATACGAATAATCGACAATTTCATCTCCCAGAACAAGGAGGCGTTTAATACAGATGACAATAGATGGATATTTAGAACATGTCGTATGTGTGTCAATGATAGTGTGTAGATAAATGTGGGGATGTATACAACCCATCTGGAACATATTATAAAAATGAGATATATAACGACCAAATATGGGGGTTCGAAAATTAAATAAATTCTTAACAGAACGCAATGTAATAAATATATATCATAATCTACAAGAGTTTATTAACAGTATCAATCCCAGAAATAATTCAAAAACCGGTAGAATAGTAATCGCCATAGATTTCTGGTTGTATGCCCATAAATTCCTCCACTCCCGTAGAGCAGAGAATATTCTTCTAGGATTCTGGAATCAGATAATGAAACTATTATCTCATGGTGCGATACCCTTGTATGTTATGGATGGTTCAATTCCGATAGAAAAGTTTGAGAAGATCGATGAAAGGAATAAAAAAATAACTAATTACAAAAAAAGACTCGAATATATCGATGAAGAGATCGAAAAATTCATAAATATCAATGATCTATTACACGATAATGCTACGGATGATGTATCAGATATCGATATAAATATAACAGATAACACAGATCAAACAGATCACACAGATAACACAGATCACCATCGCACGGATGACATTAACCGTATGGATGACATTATCAGCACGGATAGTGTGGATACAGATGCAATCCACGAATACGATCTTGAATTCTTGTATGAGAAACGTGAAAAGATATACAAACACGTCAAAAGGATAAAAACACAAGATCTGTACAACATATACAGATTGTTTGATGTATTAGAGATACCTTATGTCAGGGCTGAATTTGAAGCAGATGCTCTGTGTGCAAAACTGTACAAAGACAATATCATTACATGTTGTCTATCGGACGATATGGATATGTTGGCTTTAGGATGTGGATCGACCATCAAGTTCCATGAAGGAACCCTTATAGAATTTAATCTAGATCAGATAAGATCAAAACTAGAGTTTTCACAGGAACAGTTCATCGATATGTGTATAATGTTCGGATGTGATTATCTACGACATCCTGTACGAATCGGCTGTGATGATGCATATTCTCTAATTAAAAAACACGGATCTTTGTTAGATGCTCTGTGTTCTAATGAGCACGAATATTTTAACATGTCTAATAGAAATGTTCAAGTCATCGGAGATAATTATTATCAAGTAAAAGACATATATTTGAAAAGTTGTGATAAAGAGACTATTCCGAACTATCTAGTCGATATCAAGATGCAAAAAATAAGCTTTGATAATCTAACGATATTTTTGAAACGATTGAAATGGTTCGACACATCTTTTAGAACTCTTAAAACGATCGAAGCACACATTGTGAGCATCAATAGTAAAATTTAAATTTTATTCATTATTATAAGCTAGAGCTCGTGCAATGTGAGTTTGATATGTTCTCATATTGAATCCGTCTTCATCTTTAGGATCAGTACTCTTATTCATTATCTTCATATCATTATCCGATATGTTGAAGATCTCGGCGACCTCTTTATTACAACGGAAGATCCTCTTGTTATCTTCGTATTGAAGACCATCTTCTTTGATTCTCTTCCAGAATGCGGAAGAGATCTCCGGTCCGGTTAACATTGTTCCACGTTCAACACCTAACCAGTCGGCGAATCGACCTCCTATCATTTTAGGAGTAGCAAATCCAGTGGGTTTGACGTTCGGTCTACGTTTTTTGTTAGACGCTCTTCTCAATTCACTCTTATGAACATTACTCATCTTTTTGATCAGAACCTTTTCTTGTCTCTGAAGATCCGCAATATTCTTTCTAGTTTCATTGAGAGTTATCATCAACTTCTCAAATTTTGAATCAATCGACTCGGTGGTTTCGACAGTCTCATTTGAATGATCTTCCGATATATCATCTTTCTTGATCTTTTTAGATTTAGATATGATAGTGACTGTAGATGTAGTTGCATTTGGTTCTTGATTCTTTGATAGAGTTTTTGGTTGGGTTTTTGGTTGAGTCTTTGGTTGAGTCTTTGGTTGAGTCTTTGGTTGAGTTTCGGTTTGAACTTGAATCTTTGATTGATTCTTTGATTGAACCTTTGGTTGAACCTTTGGTTGAACCTTTGGTTGAACCTTTGGTTGAGTTTCGGTTTGGGCTTGGACTTTTGGTTGAACCTTTGATTGAGTTTTTGGTTGGGACTTTTGTTGAGTTTTTGGTTGAGATTGAGATTTGGCTTTAGTCTGACCGGTAGATTGAACTGGAGTGACGTTATCTCCGTCTGTCGTTTTTTTTATATTTACAGCGGTCTTAACGGTCTTTTTACTGTTACGAACGGGAACAGTTTCGGAAACGGTAGTAGTGGTAGTAGGGGTTGTAGAGTTCTTGGACATCTTGTATGCCAGATATTATTCAACACTCTTTAACCCGATTTTTATTTCAAAATATTTAAAATATTTAAGTTCTATTCCGAACTGTGTAATGTATTATTGTTAAACAAAATTATTTTTTAACACGATTGATGTTTTTCTTGGCAGGTTTGGGTACGGCCTTTTTAACTTTTACAACTTGAACCGGTTTGGTGTTCGATACAGCTTTAGCTTTGAGGGCTTTCTTCTCTTTTCTCTCTGCGGCATCTTTAATCTTTAATTCTTTTAGTTCTTTCGCTAACTGAGCAGCATCCGCGATTGATCTGAGCTTTTCATCAGATAGTGTGATAGTTTCGTCCGTGACCTCTTTGATCTTAATCTGTGTACTTTGTTTACTATCTTCAGTTTTGTTTTCAATGTAAATCTCTTCCTCAACAGTGTCTTTCACAATAAAACGTACAACCTCAACTGAGTTCTTCTGTCCCAAACGATAGGCCCGACCTATCGCTTGCCACTCTGTATTTCGTCGATGTTCGTAGTTTCCAGAGACCGGATCTAACAAGATGACTTTAGATGCTTTAGTTAAATTTGTTCCTGATGCAGCAGACTCTGAACTCAGCATAATGACTTTGATACTGTCGTTTGCATTAAATTCGCGAATCGCTTTATCACGAGCCCAAACGTTTCCTCTACAGAACACATTCCTGATTCCGTGTTCTGTTAAAACATCCCCTACTTTACGCAACAATGAATCCCATTGTGAGAATATGATGACATGATCTGGTATTGAATTCAGATAGTAGATCAGATTGGTGAGTTTTGTACCAACCTTATCGATTAGTTCGAGCTTGGTTTTAAGGATTTCTGAGTTCTCTCTGGTAAAGACTGGTTTTTCAAACGAAATCAACGAAATGTCCGTAACAGTTTGAGGGGTTGAACACATCGGGCATTTGTGAGAACTATTGATTGATGTCTTGAGACATTCGTGACAGAAGATATGACCACATTTGGTGACACCGACATTCTCTCCTGATATCTCATTGAGACAGATACCACAGTTGTCATCATCATCCTCTGATTCGGTAGTTTCATCTTCTGATTCATAGTCTGATCCCTGTTCATCCATCAAACGATGTCTCCTTACGATTCTTTCGTATCTAGCTTTGGATCTATCTGTAAACTTCTTGATACGATCTAACATATTTTTAAAGAAGTTGTATGATGCTTTTTTACCGTTACATACAGTGTTAGCTGTCGCGAGTCTTCCTCGTTGATCCCTCAATGTGTCTTCCAGACTCTTCATCGTAAGTGATGGATTAGCGTCCAGTTTACGTTTAATTAGATTCATGATTTTTGTTTGATTGTCCTGATTCACTATCATAAGAGGTTTATTCATATCATCATCATTTTCTCTATCCTCATCATCGGAATCATCCATGTTGAGTTCATCGTTGTCATCTGCTTCAATATTATTATCATTGTCAACATATGTTTCATCATCTACAACAATACTTTCTTTAGTCATGACGATTCCATCGATAATAATGGTATCATCAAAATGGAATGCGGGCATATCGATCTTTACGCGGTACCCTTTCTGTTTCAGAAACTTTCTTTGTCGTTTGTATTCGACGATTAACATTCTTCTCTGTGTTTTGGCTATGTACTTCTCGCATTTCTTGACGGATTTCATCGCAATGTAGTACTGATGTTTGTAGTGAGATACCATAGAGGTTTCGATATCACTAAGAGACTTACATTTGCTAAGAACACCTTTGATCTCATCCGCAATCTTTGGGTGACAACAGATCTGTCTGATGATCTCAGAGAATCTGTTGACATTCGGATCTGTTAAGTATGCGTTGTACATCATACGTTCTGTATGGGTGAATTTTAACCATATGATCTTCTCTCTGAGATCAGGGAGTTTGAATTCGTCTTCTACACTCTGTTTCGTGTTTCGTCTAAAAAAGTCAGAATTCATGTGATGGTGTACATCATCGATATTGATGATCCCTTCATCAAGAGTGTTAGAGTAGTCCGTAACAAAATCGAACATCTTGTAGAAACACATAGTGCCTTTATCGAAAGGTGTACCAGTCACTACCCATCTACTGCGACCTTTTATTAAGGGGATTATATTTTTGACATATACGTACTTATTAACCGTGTAAGCTTCATGGAACTCATCAATCACCACACGATGCCAGTATATCAGATGAAACAAAGGTTCCGAACTAAACAGTGATTGAGGATTGGATATCAATTCCTCCGACATGGTTTTCAATACGAGCTCAACCGATTTCTGACTCCAGGCGGTAGACTTGATGTAAGATTTCGATGTTGATATCGTTTTGGTAAACTTATCCGAGAAACAGTTGTTACCTATGAAATTGTACGATACTATCACAAAATCTGCATCCATTAAATCCTGATACGTATACTTATCAAAATGGTTCTTTGTTAACATTAAAACGATCTTAAGATCTGTTCTGGAGATCATGGTTGATATCTCTCGAGACCACTGTCCACACAATTGATTCGGACAGATTATCAGAGTCCCCCTCGATTTTAACATTCGATGCTCTTCATCGATGTATGATAGATCGTTAGGAGGGGCTGGATTTATTAAACACATAGTGAGAGTCTGCAAAGTCTTACCCAATCCTACTTCATCGATCAGAGCTCCACCATTAAACTGAACATAAGACTGTTCACTTCTCATAACAAGGGATTTAGAAATAATATCGTATACAAGTGGACCTATCTGGATTTCGTATTTGTAGTTCTTACCGTAATGAATCTTTTTTCTGGAGTTCTCTGTATCTACCATCCATTTTACGGTACGTCTCTGATAATCATACAAAGATTTACCGGGTTTGATAAAGGATGGTGGTTCTATCATCGGATCCATCACATCGGGATTAGGGGCGATAACCTTCTTTGTTATTGATCCCACAACATCATCGGTCTCGGTCAAATCATGACCCATCACTTCATAACTGACATGAAATCTACAAGCGTTAATGATTAAATCCTTGTTAGGAACTGTTTTGTATTGGGTGTAGTATTTTGTTAAGTTATCGATATCTAATCCTAATACAGTGATCATGATCTCACAATTATCATCATTCAAAAAACAGAACGTATGAATTGTTATCATCTTCTGATCAACATCATCGGGTAGTTTAAAGTTAGGCATGTTACCGAATCTGTTGTTGAATTTAATGATGGCCTCATCTCCCATCAGATGATAATCGGTATTAGTATTATCATCATCTACTATGTTTTCGAAGAGATACTTGACGGTGTAATCGGTTGTTAGTTCATTATTGAACCCGTGATTACCACCACCATACTTATCATAAAAGATGTAGCATTCACCACCTATGTTCATTTTCTATGTGTGTGTGTTGTGTATATTGTGTATTGTATATACTAATATATTTCGGTTGGTACTGTATATATCAATTTTTTTGATGGGATCCACCTACTCTATTAAGATTCATAAACCCATACATCTCCAAACAAATGGTAATGTTGTTTCAAATTCAGATTTAAAATCAGATTTAAAATCAGAACGAATCATGACATCTTACATTCGAAGAACTAGAAACTATGATATCATTCCTTCTACCAAAAAAACCTACAAACTGTTAATACTATTCGTACCGAACACCAAAGTTTTAATGGATTATGATGAGATATCTACATCACTCGTATCGCGTAATGTGATAGTATCGGTGTGCAAATTCAATATTGATAAGGTTAATTTAATACGTATGATAGAAGAGATTATGACACGTGTAGTCCATGATTTCATGATCAACAATAAACTACATGTATCGTTCGATGAACTAATACTAATTGGTCACTCTGTTGTATGTGATGTATTGAACTCTACATTAAATTCTACATTAAATTCTACATTGAACTCTACATTGAACTCTACATTGAACTCTATAAACATAAAATTCAGGATAGTGATGTTGGATCCGCCATTTATCAATGTTCCAGATACTACCACTACCAGGATCATAAGATTGGACAGGGTACATCCTGATACGAAGATACACAATAGGATATATTCATCATTGATAACAACAGATCTTGAATTGGTATCTGCGATTTCTACCATAAATGACAAGATTGCATCATTAATACTTGGTGATAGTGATACGTTATATTAGGCTCAGTTAAAACACCTAAACGCAGTCTGATATTTCAGCTGTAAAGAATCTGTAAAAATTTTTGAGATGCCCAAAATATCTAAGATACCGAAATTATCAGATACCGATGCTGATACAGATACAGATACAGATACAGATACTGATACCGATATAGAGACTGACGTTATAACTGATGTTGTGACTGATGTCGATTCTGAAAATTCCTACATCAGTGAAGAAGCTCCAAATGAGATAGATACGGGCGATGATATTGATGATGAAGATGTAGATGTAAATGATAGGCAGAAAAAGTACAAGAACCGTTCGAATAGGGCTTTGAAACTTCCGATCAAAGATGCTTTAAAGACTGTAGAGGAGAGATCACTTTACATAGATATCGATAGGTTTTTCAGTACAAAGTGTGATCAGAGAAAGATCCAAAAGATGGTGAGAATAATAAATAATGAGGACGCAATATCATTACGCCTTTTAAACTGGTTCGCAATGAAATTCTCAGCGACAATGGAAGCTATCACTTATCATGGTGATAATGGGAAGGTTGAGATATTCGATGTGAAGATAAGTTACAGAGCCAGATTAAATACACACTCTAAAAAGTATTTTGATCCCTTCAGAAGGGGACGAAAATTTGATTACTTTTACGATAAGAAGGATAACTCAAAACTTGTCGAAACAACTTTGTGTCAACTAAACTTTTTTAGATGGATGTTCATGCACGAACTGATAGACTATGTAGAAGATCATTTTGAAGAACTGAAGAATAGGATGGGCTCATACAATACACAAGAAAAAAAGAAGAAAGAGATCAAAAAAGAAAAAGAGAAAATAAAACGAATAAATCTGAAAAACAAGAAACAAGCCATTAGTATCAGAGTCAAACGTTTTACCGAAGACAATACAAACAAAGTTGTTATCATTATGTAATTTACCCATTTTATTATCAAAAATCACCAAATATTCTTTATTGTCCATAATCTATAAAGAATACATAATACCAATGGAGGACTCGATAAACACAACATACACTACATATACGTCATATACTACAAATTATCCTGATAAACATAATAGTTTGAATAGTTTGAATAGTTTAAATAGTTTAAATAGATGGATCAATGCCCCTATCTTTGCTAAAATATTCTTTAATGTTCAGAACAACAGCTACGAAGTGTATGTGATGTGGTTTCTGCTGATATCGACAATAGTATTAGTGTTATCATTGGTTGTTGCTGATGCCGATGATAGACTTGAAACCGAAAGAGTTCTGTAAGTGAATTTATTATTATTTATTATTATTTATGATTCTTGAAGAGGTTGTTGAGAACAATATCATCTGAATCATCATCACTTGTATTATCACTCAAAACTATCGTATCATCAACGTTGTTCGGCTTTTTTGATGTTGATATTGATGTAGATTTTGATGTAGATGTAGAATGTCGAACAAATCTGGGTAGTGTTGATGTACCGGATGTATTTTTGTGTTGTCGAAAGACTTGATTAAGATTTTCAATCAGATCTTCTGATTCATCATCGTCTGTATTATTCGTATCATTTTTGTTGATAGTGATGGGTTCATCATCGATCGAAGAAGAATTATCCAACACCTCAATGTCAGAAGATTCATTGGATTCATTTGAATCAGTAAAGTCATAAAAATCATTGGCGTTATTGATCACAACAGTAGGTGATGGTGTAGTTGATTGATTTGGTGTTATTGATGTTTGATTTTGTAGACTGATCGGATCAGATGTGATATTAGATGTAGATGTAGATGTAGATTTAGTTGTGGATATGACAGGATTTAGGGCCGATAACAACTCATTCGTTTTTGAGATTATGTCTCCTGGGATAGTGATGGTTTGAGGGACCTTGATACCGATCTGTGGTTGGGTAGATTTTGTAGGGGATTGAATAGACTGAGTGAAGTTAGTAGATTGGATAGTAGATTGGATAATAGATTGAGTAGGTTGAATATCTTGTGATACGGGTGGCTTCTGGAAATCGGTGCTAGAGTTAGAATCATCTTCAAATACTTCAGTATTAGTCACATCAAAAGACTGCCGGATGTCATCGATCGATATATCTGGTTTGTTACGTTTTTCGTCCTGG
>Ga0302280_1000385_pt1 | contig 38743 bp, 44 predicted proteins | sample III_Fen_E1_1_FD_198771 | JGI IMG/M metagenome (GOLD analysis project Ga0302280, IMG submission 198771) | Peat permafrost microbial communities from Stordalen Mire near Abisko, Sweden - III_Fen_E1_1 | ecosystem: Environmental > Terrestrial > Soil > Wetlands > Permafrost | place: Sweden: Abisko... | reverse complement strand
CCGGAAGGCTCCCAACGCAATTGAATTAATCATGATGGTCGAATATTTAATAATTTATATTGATTTAAGGACCAAGTTTCAATGTCTTTGATATATTATATTAATTGAATGTATCAGTCCGTCACAAGCGCCTCTCTACCAATTAGATTGAAAATGATCAAAGATAATCATCTAATTATTAGTCAACATTTTCTTTAACCATTTTTATATATTTGTTGATCTTTTTTTCTTCATCTCAAAATATTAAAAATGATGAAAAATATTATCGTGATTATATAAGAATTTAAAATAACTTTGTAATTTTTGTGAATAAGAAACATAACCTTGAATTATTTTTTCGGCTAAATACCAATTTTTTAATGCATCATTATTATGACTTAAATCAAAGATTTGATATGCGATTAATTTAGTGTAATCATGTGGATCATAATAATAATGATTAAAAGAATTATCAAGAGTATGAGTAATAATTTCTTCAATATGAGAATCAAGATTATTCATAATTATATAATTATGAGTAATTTTTTATTTTTTATCTTTTAGTTTTTTTAGATTCGCGACTGATGGATCTGGCTCTTATAGGTTGTTTAGTATTTTTTCTGGCCATGGTAAGACTTTTACTTCTAGAACGTGTAGTAGAACGTTTTCTAGAGACTTCTCTACTAGATTTTCTTTTAAGAGTAATAGTGGGAGGTTTTTTATTAGAATATGATTTTTTCTTGAGGGTAAGTTTAGGAGGTGGGACAGATTTTTTCTTGAGGGTAATTTTAGGAGGTATATTTGTAGTAGATTTTTTCTTAAAGGTAATTTTGGGTTCTTCTTTAGTAGTTTTTTTCTTAATGGTAATTTTAGGTGGGATAAGATTCTTTTTCTTAAAAGTAATGGATGGGGGTTTAGCATCTTCTTCATCTTCTTCATCATCATATTCATATTCTCCATTATCATCAGGATCACTATCATGAGTATCAGTAAGATGTTTTTTCATGGGTTTTAAGGTGATATTAGGTGCAGGAGGTTTAATAATTTTTTCTGAACGAATATCTGGTTGGGGTTCATTGATATCATCAATGAAAGAATCAATATCAGGTGAAATTTGAATACTAGATATTAGATAATCTGCTGGATCGGGTTTCTTTTGGATCTTGTGATCATCACGACATTGATCATGCCATATTTTGAAGAATTTAGGAGGAATTTTATCTTCTTTGAAGATGTAAATAACATCATTTTCGTTGGTAAGATCGAGATGAGGAGTTTTACCAACTAGATAACGATCATCATCAACTTGATAAAAGATGAGATAAGATTTTGAAGTAGTTTGAGCTTGAGTAGTACCTAAACAATGAAATTTACGGGAACCAATGGCATTTTTGTTCATGATGATAACTTTAAGATTGTGAAGACGAGAGAGTAAACTGATATGAACATCAGTAAAAGAAGAACGACCGTATTTAATATGTTCCATAAATTGTGAATATTGATAAATATTTTGGTATTCATCGGGACTAATTTCTCTGAAAGCATTAAGCCAAAGTTTCCAATCATGTTTATCGATAAAATTCCAGAATAATTCGCCGAGATCATCATTAAGAACTGAATTAAGTAGATCATAAATATTTTTGGAGTTCATGATGAAATCATTGCGAGAGAGACCAGTATTTTTATACCATGAATCATCTTCAAAATAGTGAAGATTTTGTTCAACTTCTCGAGTAAAAACTTCAGATGGTTCAAGATAATAATGTTTTCTTAAAAGATCAAGATAATCGGTAGACCTAGCATAAAGATCATTAATTTTAGATTTAAAATCTATGTCATTAATGAGAATTTCTTTATCAGTTTGATATACCATTTGAGAAGAATTAACGTAGATACTAACTTTACCGTCTAATAATTCGAGACGTTTGATAACATTACGAAGAATTTCATCAGCAATAAGAACAATATAACGTTCAAGAGTATTTTCTTTTAGAGTATCATTAGGTAAAATGAGATCTTTGGGTAATAAAACTTTGCAAGTTTTGGAAACTTTATCATATATACAATGTGAATCATTTTTTAAACAATTATTTGATTGATTAGTAATACAGGGAGTTCTAATTTGAGGAAGTTGATAATTCATAAGATTAGGAACATCTAAAATGGCGATCTTATTTAAAATAGGTTTAATAAAAGTTTCGATCGCTAAGCGTTTTTGATCTTTATTAAGTGAAGAATTATTAAGAATATCAATAACTTGTGAACGAAGTGAATCATCATTAAAGAAAATTCGGCTAAGTTCGAAACGAAGTCTTTGATAAGATTCTTTTTGGAAGGTAGTTTTATTAACATAATCTTTGCGTTGATCTTTTTCAGGGTTCTTTTGTCCATTAATAGATAGATCAATTTCATTAGAATCTTCTTCAAGAATAATGGGAGTATGTTCTAGATTAATATCTTTATTTTTAGTGATAAGATTAATGAATTTACTTTCGGATATTTCTCGAAAGATGATAATAGAACCATTAGTTAATTTAAAACCATAAATGCCATTTTGGTGATTTTTAACAATACTATTTAATTTTAGAGGTATTTTAGTTTTCTTAGCTAAAATTTTAATAATATCAAAGACTTCTGAAAAAGTAGGTAATTCTTCTTGTTCAACTGGCCAATATGGATCAATTTGAATATCATCAAATTCATGATAAAGTTCGGATAATTGTGAAACTGGATAAGGAGTTTGTCTGATAGGTAAAATTAAATAACTGGGATGTTTTTTATCATTATTAATTAATAATTTAATGGCGACTACTTGTAAATAAGGATTAATATGTAAATTTAATTGTTCACGATCTAAATAGGAAGTTTTATCAAGTTCTTCAATAGTTTGATAAAGATCAAGTCTATCTTTTTCGAATTCATTAACATTTGAGGAACAAAATTCGAGTGCATAATTTAATAATTCTCCGACAACAGTTTCTTTTGAGTTACTGAAAAGAAAAAATTCTTCAGGTTTACGGGTGCAGAGAAGAACATCATCAACATCAACTTGACAATCAATTTTAACAATTGGATAATACATATTATTTTCAAGTTTGAGAATAATGCCGGTAACTTTTTTAGGATTAAAATAATCTTCAATTCGAATTCCAACAGGACATAACATAGTATATTTATGTTCTCGTCCATCAAAAGATTGACTACGTTTAATAATTAAAAGATTATAACCATCTTCAGTTAAAAGATCAGGATATGGTGTAAGTCCCCATAGAATATCTTCATTAATATATTCGGTAGATAAATATAATTTAAAATCATCGAAAGCTTCTTGTATGGTGTTATCACTAGTTTTGAAAATAGTACTAATTAAACCATTGTTAAGTGAACTAAAAATATCTATTGTAATGACAGATAATAATTTTTCACGAAATTCTGTAGGAGTAGAACGATCAACTTGTGGATTTTTGTAATATGAGAGTGCTTCAATGAAAGCATCTTTATCTCCAACATCATTAACACCTTTACGAACAAAAACCGATTGATTATTTTTAAATTTTTCGAGAATAATGCCATTATTGAAGAAATCATTAAGTTTTCCTGTAGGTTCGCTATCAAGATGTCCATATCTATTAAAAGGAATAACATCTCCAGTTAAAGGATGTGAAGTATCAGGAGCAGATTTTTCTGATACTTTTTGAAAGGTCTTGGTAGGATGTGAGATATTACATTCAGAAATTTTCTTTTTGAATTTGCCGTCATTTTTGAAACAACAAGGAAGACAATTAATATGAGGAAATTTTTTGGAACTTGGGAAACCGATGAAAGAATTTTTTGGATTAGGTAGACTATAGAGAACATTACCACAAATATTACAAATAGCATTTTTACCTGATTCGTCAATTTCATCGATTAATCTGGATTCACGACAAAAACTACACCAACGTAAAGGACAGACATAGAAAAATTCTTTAGAATAATTAATTTTCTTTTTATCGATAGGAACTTTCATGAGAGCTCCTTTTTGATAACGATCAACAATATCAGAAATTTCGTTTAAAATGCTCTTAGCGAGAGAATCTGAAAGTCTTTTGGCTACAAAATCGACACGTTTTTTAAATTTTTCAAGATCAGGAACTTGGCTATCAATATCTTTTTTGAAATCCTTAGTATATTTAGCACTATCTTCTGAATTTAATTGATCTTTAAATCTCATAAATCTATTTTGTAAACGACTAAAATCATGCCAAAAATCAGATTTATTAATAACAATAGGTAAATTAGTGGTACAACCATGACGACGATATTCTGTTTTAAAAATGGGACTAACTTCTTTGAGATAATCAAGTGCAGATTTAATTTTTTTAGAAGAACCAACATCAAGTTCATCATCAGATTCAACAAGATCACGGGAAATAATTAATTCTGAATCATCTTGTTGTTCGTCATCAGAATTATTAGAAGTAGGTTGAAATTGTTTTTGAGGTAAATCTTCTTCAATATCTTCGATATCGAAAATATTTTTAATATCAGAAATTTTGGAGGCAATAGTTTTGGAAACTGGATTTTTTTTATCGGTGATAATTTTTGTGGGTGAATTAAGAATAAGTTTAAGAATACTACAATTATAATTTTTAATGAATTTATATACTTCTCCAATGTGAATATAAAATTCAAAAAGACGTTTAATAGCAAAATTAATATCTTTAATTTCCCAAAGATTTTTAGCTCCTTTGACATCAATAACATAATAAGTATCATCAAATTTAATATTAATTAAAACTCCAGGATTATGATCTTTGATTTCACGTATTTTATCTTCTAAAATACCTCTATCAAATAAAATAGCTGCATCAGTAGGACCATCATAAATAGTATTTTTAAATTCAACGATGATATCTTTTTGTCTATCGATAGTAACTGTTTGTTCTTTATCAATATTACCTATGAGACCGAGAGAATACAGAATAGGATGAATTTTATCAGGAACTAGATTATTATTAGTGAGAATATATAAAAGATTAGCTTCAGATAGACCAGAGAATTCTTTGCGAAGTTCTTTCTGATTAAAGATGCGCCAATTAGGAATGGAATGAAAGTAATTTTTGAAGGTATCAGTTAAATAATTGAAGGCATTCCAATTAATTTGATGTTTTTGTGTATCAAATTGTGTTTTGAAATTAAAATAGGTGAAATGAGTTTTGCTAAGGGGATTTGAGATGAATTTAGGATCTGCATGAGAAATTAATTTTTTTTCGAAAGTGGGTAATTGAAAATTAAGTTTATTAATTTGAGAGAGAAATTCATTTAATTCTTTTACTTCATTAACAATTTCGTGTAATTGTGATAATTCAGATTTGTTTTCTTTATCTTTATCTTTTTCAACAGTTTTCTCAGATGTTTTATGAGGTGCATGAGCAGGTGAACCTAAATGTGAATGAGTCCAATTAATTTGTAAATCAATAGATCCATTATCATAAATTTTATAGATAACAAGACCAGGACTATGTTTTAATTTACGATAAAGAAGACCTCTAGTACGTTCATCAATATTAGCCCATTCAGCTAAATCGTCTTTAGAAACTTGTGATTTGAATTTATTGACGAGTTTAGAAACTTTAGAAATGGAGCGATCACCTTTTTGGAGTTTAACAAAAATCAAATCATTTTCCATTGGAATGAGTTGAAAGATGGTTTCAAGATTAATAAAGGGATCATCAGCATTTTTGTTGATATGAATAGTACATTGTTCAATTCTAAAATGATGAATAAAAATATTAGGATTTTTAACAGGAAGATTACTATCACGAAGAATATCATTAAGACAATTGATTTCATCGAGATTATAAAAAGGTTCGTCAATATGAATTTCGATAGGTAGAAAACGATTAATAATAAGTTTTAGATCTTGATCAGATTTAGTATTGATATAAGAAGTAGCTAAACCATCAAGTGTTTTTCTAGAAATAAGATTAATAACAGATTGATTAGGAGTAAGAAGATGACGAACAATATAATCAATTTGATTATCAATAACTAAATTACCATAAGCAGTGAAAATGCGATCAAGATTTTCTTGACGTTGAAAAGGATCAGGATTAATGTAAAGAACTTTGTTTCTATATATAAATTGATGTGTTAGAATGCGATCAATTTCTGAGGACCAAATATAAAATTGATCAATTTTAAGTGCATCGCGAATTTTATACATAAAAAGATTCCAAGAATCATTAAAATTTAATAGAACAGGATAATATTTTTGAATAGATTTTTGCCGATCAAATTGAATATTAAATTGATCAAAGATAGGTCGAATATCTTTTTGATTAGGATCTTTACGACCAGAATTTAAAGCTTTAATAGTATCAGAATCGAGAATATTACCAATAAAAATATGTTCTTGGGTTACATTTTGGTCAATACGGTATTCCCGAATAGTATAAATAACAATTGGAGGAACATTACCTTGATGAGCTTCTTGTTTCTCCATATATGATATTACTATATTTTTTTTTACATTCGATTGAACAATTTATATAAAATTGAATAATCAAAGAATTATTGATTACATTATAATCAATGATTCCTGAGATAATAATAAATAAAATATATCGTTATATATGGCAAATGAAACAACGTGCAATATGTATCGAGTATAAGGAAAAAATGAGAGAATGTTATTTTGGTATAAATGATAGTGGTATAAGAATCATGGACAAAGTCTATAATCATCGACATACAGAATGTGAAGGAATATTTCCATATATACTAGATGAAAAAAACTACAACGTCATAAAAAAACTACATCCAAAACGTCATAATATACTAGATGAAAAAAAACTACATCCAAAATGTCATAGATTGAGTTCAAATTATTCTAGAATTATGGCATATGAAAATAGAATTTGTGGTATAAAATGACATTTATACCACAAATTTTAAAAATATAATTATTCACTATTATTATCATAAACATAATCAGATTCATCGTAAGCTGCAGCAAAATCGGATTCACTATCAAGACCAATTTTATGATTAGTTTTTTTGAGAATGATATCAGATTCTTTTAATTTATTTTTATCATCATCATCTTCTTCGTCATCCTCATCTTCTTTATCAATTTTATCATCTTTGTCATCATCATCGTCATCATCTTTATCGACATCTTTATCGACATCTTTGTCTTTGGTAATATCTTTATTCTTGTCGATATCATCATTTTTAATGGATTTCGATGATTTAGAGAGATTAAGATGGTTAGCAGTAAGTTTAAGTTTGGATTTATTGCGAAGATTATCTTCAAGTTGTGATTTATCTTCTAAATATTTTTTTTCGGCTTCTTTTTTATTTTTTTCCCGTTCAACATTTTCGATACAGAGTGAAACATGATAAGAAATTTGCCATAAAGTAGGATTATCAACATCATTTAAATCAAAATAAGTACCATAATTATTAACGGTATAAATTTTGCGATTAGATGAATCCATAATAATTTTAAGAATCCCGACATGATCTTTGGTATCGAGATTATCGATTAATTTAATTAATTTTTGTTTATCACGATAATTCATTTTCTCATTACGTTTACCTTTATCAAGTACATCAGTATAACTTTGATAAGTTTGCATTCAATAAAATATAATAATATTTCAAAAAATATCTTTATGTAATAAAAATTAATTAAATGGACGAAATTTATTATTAAAAAATTATCAAAGAAAAGAAAAAATAATTCAATGAATCGATTTCTCATGCAAAAAGTCAATCAAATTTGATAATTTTCGTCGATTTGAATCAACAATGCCTTTAACGACATTAAGATCATAAATAATCTTTGAAAGGAAAAGGAATGGATGAGAAACATTATTATCAATGATAACAAATTTAATTGGATTGATACTACCATATACTAATCCAAGAACTGAACTAGTAGGATCTATCAATAAAAATTCATTAGGATTGAGATGTTTTTCATTTACAGTGACCGACCATGTAATATCATTTACGGTTGATGGTAAAAAGAGAGAATTTTTAGTTGGTTTTTCGGAACAAATGAAACTTAGAGGAGGAGAATTGTTATTTGGAGTATGTGTTATAATCCAAATAACCCTAGCAGAACAAATACTGAACATTTTATATTATTAAAAATCAATCAATTGTCAATTATATCACAGAGTAATTATTTTCAAAGTATTTCATTTTTTTGACTTTCTCAGAATTGATGGTTAAAGGACTATTCAGTAAAAAACGTTGATTTACTTCAGAAGTAACATGAATTAATTTTTTCTGAGAATTTAAAAATAAAAGTTTAGTTTCATTAATTTGATTAATCAAACTTTGTAGATCATGATGATCATAAAACCCAATATTAGAATCATCAATATTTATTTGAATAATCCGATCGTTTCTGATTGGACCGAAATATCCTTTTTTTGAACTTGATGGATCAAGTAAGAGAAATTCGTTATCATATAAAGAACGTTTTTCAACAAATTGTTTCCATTCAACGCCATCATCAATAAAAGATAAGAGAGTTGTATTAGGTTTTTCTGTTAAAATAGCTTGAATATAAGGTAAATGATGAAAATCATCAGGTATATTATGAAGTATATATATTGTACGAAAAGGACTAATTTTAACCTTATTTTTTTCGACACAATGATCACATATGACTAAAAGACAATAACAAATACACTTATCATCATCTGACATTTTCGGATTAAATTGAATAAATGAATAATCAACAATAATCAATCAATTTTTCATATAGTACAAAGTAAGGAATATCCGTCATAATGTAATTATATGACTCATCATAAGTTACAAATATATCATCATTTTTAATCATGAGGAACAAAGAACTCAATCAAGCAGAAGATTGATGGTAACAAGGAACTCATCATCCTCAATCAATCGAACTGGAGATTGAGGATAAGTAACAATGGACTCATCATCAAATTGATCACGAGTAACATCATCTGAATTTAGAAAAGACGTAAAATCATAATCGTTAACAAATTGACTCATGTAAAGTAAAATCAAGTAAAAATATAAATAATAGGATATTTCTGGAAATAATAATCAATTTTGAATTATATCAAGAAGTAGATTTATTCAAAAATCAAAGCAAATTAAGTATATTTTGGCCATGAAACGATAAAAAACTTGTCACTTCCATCAGATTCAAGAGTGTGAACATTAAAATTTTCATCTGTCAATAATTTAATAATCGGCGTCAATACTGTAATATTGCGGATATTTTTTGAAATCCAGTATTTGATGCAAAAATCGCCATCATTTGCTGCTTCATTGATACGTGAAATGATTTGTTTATATATAAAATCTAAGGCGATTTTAGTCATCTTATCCGAATAAAATACCTTCTTTGGTTCTTCTTTCTGAGGTTCTTCTTTCTGAGGTTCTTCTTTCTTAGATTCTTCTTTCTTAGGTTCTTCTTTCTTAGGTTCTTCTTTCTTAGGTTCTTCTTTCTTAGGTTCTTCTTTCTTAGGTTCTTCTTTCTTAGGTTCTTCTTTCTTAGGTTCTTCTTTCTTTTGTTCTTCTTTCTTTGCTTCATCAAGTATTTTGTAATAATAATTTTGGCAAGATTCGCAATTAGCAGATCGAGCACATGGAGTTGTTTTCATCAAATTGGTAGACATTAAGGATAAATTTAAACTTAAACAAAATAAATATAATCAATATTTAGATTATATCAAGGAGATAAGTCTCGATATAAATATCATTAGACGTAAAAAAATTAGATCTAATTAGTATAAAAAAGTTTATAAAGCATCTAAAATATAAGGTGTAATAAAGAGAATATAGATATTTTTAGTGTGAAGATCAAATATTTTGAAATAAGAGATTTGAGGTTCATTGAGAAGTCTGGGAATAGCATTAGGATTAGTAATACGTTTAAGAATTAAATTAGGACGCATATCATTAACACGAGTACGAATATGTTCAAACCAAGCATCAGGTAATTCTTTGTTTTTACCGAAAAGAACGGCATAATCATGTTTAACTTCACGAAAATTCATACCAGCAATATTAGAAACAATAAGATCAGCAACATAACGTCTATTATGATCAACAAAATCAGAAGCATAATTATCACCAAAAACTTCTTGTAAAGGAGTTTCAAATAGTTTAGCACTCATTAAAAGGTAATATTCTATATATTATCAAATAATAATTTAATTATCAAAAAATTGATAAATTAACAATTACAATAACAATAAATGACTGAAATGAATGAATTAGCTGATAAATTACAAGAACAATATATAAAAATGTGTCAACATATGAGAGATCAAAAAATGTTTATATGTAAATGTAATGGATACAATATGATAGATGGAAAAAAGATATATTGTGATAAATATACGATATCTTCTGCAGAAAAATATGATGGTCCTGAGGAAGTTATATATGAATGGATAGATAATATAGTAACCAATGGTGATGTATATATATGTGATAATTGTCAAAAAGCAAATAAATGTTTCTGTGATGATCATGCACCATCAAATTTAGTAGAATTATATGAAGATGGAGGATATGCTGGACATACTATGTGTATAGATTGTAGTATATCATTTAATATTGAATCAAATGAAGAAATAAGACCATGGAAATGTACGAATGATGTTTAATTATTATGACAATATATGATTAATTTACTTTGATTATTTGAAAAATCAAAGACAAAAATAAAAAATTATATTAGTCAATAGATGGAAACCAAAAGCTATGTTCTGTACTCATGATAATAACAATAATAGCAATAATATAAATAAAACTAGCAATAATATCAATAAAAATAACATCAATTATATCAATATTATCAATAACATCAATTAAATCAATAATATCAATATTATCAAAAAAAATAATGTGTTAAATATCAATGAATTATTTTTTGATTTAAAAGGAATTTAAAGAATAAAAGATAAATGACTGATGATAAGAAAATAAACTATTATTTGGAGAAAACATTTAGTCAGAATCCGTCAGATGTAGCGCATTTATTGAAATATATGTATTATGAATATATAAGATATGATACTAAGAATTGGTATCATTTCACACATAATCATTGGATAAAAAAGGATGAGGATCAAAGTCCATTAATATCGATAATCAAGAATGAATTAGTGAATAGATATTTGACATTGGCGAATGTTTATAATGGAGATGTGATGAAAATGACATCACAATTGAATAAAATCGAAACTGATGAAAATTACAATGGAGATAATCATGATAAAATGGATGTCTATTTACCATTATTAATAAGTGATTTAATGTATAAATCGATGGTATGTTCAGAATTGGGATTAAAGATGAATACTCATGGTTATTATCAGAAGGTAAATGCGATAGCTCAGGAATTGTTCACTGATAAGGATTTTGAATTAAGTATGGATTTGCGAAGTAATTTAATAGGATTTAAGAATGGAAATTATAATTTAAATACCAAAAAATTAGAAATACCAAAGGCTAATGATAGAGTCTTAATGAGTGTAGGATATGAATATAATGATAAGTCATCGGAGGAAGAGAATGTAATAAGACAAGAAATAATGAATTATTTTGATGAGATGAATTTAACAAAAATGTTACCAGTATTAGCGAATCTTCTATCAGGCGAAGTACGACAACCGGTAATATGGGTAACAAATTTAACGAATGAAGGAATGAATGGAATAGTACAATTATTAAAATGGACATTGGGAGATTATGTGGGTAATTTAGCTTTTTCAATATTACGAAGAAGAAAAATCCCACATCATCAAAATCATACACATAGTGATTTAGTAAATAGTTGTCGAAAACGATTAATTATGGTGGAACAATCAGATGACGATTATGCCGGAGTATATCCAATGATGTTAGATACCTTAATATCAGAAGATACATTAAATTTACGAAAACCATATGAAACCAATAATGATTATAAACCTCAATTTGGGATGATAATATTATCAACTAAAAAGGATACTGAACCATTAAAAGATAGTATGATATTTGAATCAAAACAAAGTGAAAATCAAATATCAAAACCGACTGAAACGAAGAAAGAGTGGCAACAAACATTCATGAAAATATTATTAAATTACTATAATAATGGAAATACACCAAAACAATAAAATTTATAGCGATTTAAGGATGACATTAATGAAATTAAGATAATTCACATAAATAAAAATTAAGATAATTCACATCAATAATCTTAATTTATAGCGATTTTAGGATTCCAAAGATAATAAAAATAATTATATAATTACTCGAATTTATAACGATTATACCGATAATCACATAAATATACTATAGTTTTATAACAACATAACATAAACATAAATATGAGAGAGAAAATGAATAAAAAAATTGGACCAACAGCAAATTTTTTTTTAAAATGTCCAAGATCCTCAAGTAAAATATCATGTTCATCATAATTGATACAATCTTCATTATACCGTTGTTCATAAATAAGTCCATCATGATTTTTAAAAGTATGTGTTAAAAACTTAGCACAAACAGCACCAGGAAAATAAGTAATACCAGTAGCAGATTTAATCCAAGGTCCTTTCGGATATGTCATAATAGGTGATAAATCGAAAGAATATGGATTTAAGAAAAATTTGCCATTATTATTAATTAATTTTACATATCCTATTGAATCATTTTTAGCAAAACACGCTCTTTCAAATTTAAAAACTGAAGTTGAAATTAAAATGCGATTGCCGTGATTATCATAAGAGTGAGTTATACTAATTTCTTTATTATGTGTTCTAAGAGAAGCACAAACTAACATATAATTATCAAAATAATTAATAGTTTTTGCGGATCTGATCCAAGTTCCTCCAAAATAATTTTTATTTTCATAATAATAAATGAGTAATAATAAAGGAAAAATAATAAAATAATAAAAAGAATTCAATATCATGAGTTATATTTTTAAAAATTTCAGTTATGTAAATAATAATTATAAAATCAAAAATATTTACTATTACTCAAAGTAATTTATATTGAAATAAGGTTTTAATGAGAATCCCTAGGACCAATAATATCAGGTGTTTTGAATTCTTTGTAGAGGGGAGCGCCTCTTGTAAGTTCTTGATAATCTTGATTAAAATTGAGATTATCGCGACAAGAAGCTGAATTTTTGTTCCAAACGGCAATGGTGACATTAAAATTTTTGCTTTTAGAACTTAAACTAAGACCAATAATATCATCGGTATTATTAGCGAAAGTTTCTCCAACTAAATAACAACTGAATTTAAGCCAATAACAATCGCCCATTTTTTTTGGAAATTTAAAAAGCCAAGCGCCACCATTAATATTTTGAGGTGCCTCCCAAATAGGAGGATAATTTTTTTTCATGAGGAAAAACATGCTATTAACGATACTAGGAAGATTATTATATAATCTCCAAAAATCTTGAATGGTGTTAAATTCATATATTTTCTGATAAGAATCAAGACTCCAATCATCAGAATTAACATCATGATGCCATAAAATCCATGTATTTTGAAGGGGTATATCAGGTTCAGCTGATTTATCAATTACTCTATTTTTGAAGACAATATCAGATAAATCTTGATTAATTATTTTAGCTTGCATATTATTTATATTTTGATTATTTTGATTATAATCTTGATTTACCTTAATATTATCCTTAATATTATCCTTATCAATAATAATAGTTGTATTAATATCAAGACTCATAAATAATTCAATTTTTCTTAGGATACTATCAGCAAATACTTTTATGTAAACAATAAAATTTGAAAAAAAAATCAAAGATTAATTAATCGATGTATGACAGCAATAATTAAAATTTCTCGATCTATAAATGATAGATTAGGAAATGATATAAAGATAATTTTACCAAAACCCAATAACATCAAAATAGATATATTTCAATCAAAAGGGAATATTATAAAATCTGTAGAAAAAATATGCGAATCAGTTTATAATCATAATGAATCAGTTAAAAATAAGAGTGAATTAGTTAAAAATAAGAGTGAATTAAAGAACAGATATATGAATAATAAGAAGGAAAAGATATATAAAATGACAGGTATAATGAAGGGTAAATTTTTTTATGATGAGAGTAATCAGAGATATATAGTAAATCCGAATGGATGGTGGGTATCAGAAAAATTAGATGGTATCAGAGCAATATGGACGGGACAAGAATTAATGAGTCGAAATGGGAATAAAATTTATGCACCTGAGTGGTTTATAAAGGATTTTCCGCAAGATATAACATTAGATGGTGAATTATATATAGGAAGAAATAGATTTAATTTAACACAAACGGTTGTCATGGATAGACATATGAGTAGAGTAGGATGGGAAAAGGTAAAATATTATGTATTTGATGTACCTGATGCGACTAATTTAGTGTATGAAGAGGTACAAATATTATTGCGAGAAGAGATAAAAGAAAAGACAGAAAGTAAATATTTACGAGTGATAGAACAAACGAAAATACAAGATTTAGATCATTTATTAGAAAAACAGAAAGAATTAGTAAAAGAAGGAGCAGAAGGAACTATGTTAAGACAACCGAATAGTAAATATTATGTAGGTTTAACGAGTTCATTATTAAAATTTAAAACACAAATGGATAAAACCAATGATGAGAGGACGGGAGAGACTAAAATGGTGCATTTATTAGATGATATAGGAATTATAACAGGATATAAATATGATTATAATAAGAAAACAGATGATGGTAAAAATTATAAAATTCAATCGATAATGGTAAAATGGATAGATAAAAAGAAATATAATTTAGATCCTGAATTTACAGTAAGTTCATGTATTACACAATCACAGAAGAAGGGAGATTATCAAATATTATTTCCAATAGGTCAGAAGGTAAAAATATTGTATAATCAGTTATTTGATAGTCAAAAACCACGATTTCCAAGATATGTAGGATGGTACTTGGAAGAATAATATGAAAAAATTGATATAATAATTTAGAATAAACAAACACATCAAATGAGTAAAACAAAAAATCCTTGTTTAGAAGTAGCTGAATTTTTTACAGGATATACCAAATCTGAACATACCCAAGTTGGATTAATTGGTGGAGTAACTTATTCGTCATATATCGAATCTAATGGTTCCGGATATCAAATAACATGTATGAATCATTTAACAACATTAAAATTGACAAATATCAAAATCCAACAACGGTTAACAGGACAAGGATTTTCAAATTGTGGTAATATATCAGCAAAGCTTGATCAAAAAACAGGACAATTGAAATTAAAAGACTTTTTTGGCAATAATACTGAAATAATGTTACCCATACCTGATGGGAAAAAAAGTTAATCATTTCTTTAATAACTTTGTATATTATGATAAAATTGATATAATAATTAAAAAAAACATATAAAACATTAAAAATTAACTAAATGAGTTTATTATACAAATCAATAATACGTAAAAAAAACCCGATATTGAAAATAATACGAAATTTTTCAGAGAAAAAAGCAATAATACCAATAGTACATGAAGAAATAATGATAAAAAATAATGAAAATATAAAAACATTGGATGCGATAACAAAAGATAAAGGATTAAGTAAATTTATTCAACGAACATATACCTATACAGGAGTGGGAATAGTAAGTACATTAATAGCGTCACAAACTATATCAACAATACTATCTCCAAGTATGTATTTACCTGTAATAGGAATAGGAATAGGAATAGCTGTAGGAGGTATAATGGGGATATCAAATTCTAAATATGAGGTTCATCAGAAGAAGATAATAATTAAATCATCTGATAGTTTTGATAGAAAAGTCGATTATTGGTATTCAGAAAATAGTGAAATGCGTTTAGGATCATATGCCGCAATGATAATGGGAATGAGTTTAACAATAAGCCCGATGGTAATTATGATTAATGAAATATCACCAACAATATTACCTGCATCAGTAATCTTATCATGTGGAGTATTTGGAGGAAGTACACTATATGTTAACTTACACCCAAAAGGATCTTTATTATCATGGCATGCATCATTAATGAGAGGATTATCTGGATTGATAGGAATACAATTAATAGGATTAGGATCATATTTGATATTAGGACCGAATATATTGAGTATGTCATTACATTCGATAGATACATATGGTGGATTAGTATTATTTACAGGAATGGTAGCATATGATACACATAAGGCTATTGAAATGTATGAACAGAGGGATCCCGATCATTTAGGATGTGCTATAAATTTTTATTTGGATTTCATTAATATTTTGATAAGAATCATGGAAATAATGGCCAAAATGAATGATAAAAAATAATCCTATTAATTGAAAAGAGAAATAAAAATATAATTACTTTGAAAAGATAGAATATAAAAATTGATTTTAAATTACTGAAAAAATTGATAATAATAACTATAAATAAATTAAACATTAAATAATGAGCAAAATTAGTGATCAATTATTATATCAATTAAATGGATTAGATAACTATATTTATTGTTTAACTAACTATCGATATTATATTTGGTGTCAATTACAAGAAGCGTTAAAAAATGAAGAATTAATGAATAATCAATCGATTACAACTGATCAACAACAAAATAAACTAGATCAAGAAAATAATCAGAAATCGACAAGACAAGATCAAATCAAAGATCAAAATAAAGATCAAAATAAAGATCAAAACAAAGATCAAAACAAAGATCAAAACAAAGATCAAAAAGAAGATCAAAAAGAAAATCAAAAAGAAGATCAAAAAGAAGATCAAAAAGAGTTGCAAGAAGAAATTGTATTGATGGATTCAAATAGTGAATCGATTTTATCAAAATCGAGTGATATGTCCATAAGTGGTGAATCATTACAGAAAAAACCGTTAGTAAATTTAAAAAATGCGACAGAAATAATAAGAATGTTTCCAAAGGCGGAGGAACGTGCATTTAAAAATGCGATTGCCAAATTTCCGGCGGATTTATATGATTTAGAAGAAAAAAAGGGAATAAATCCTCAATGGAATTATTTAAAGTATCAAATACATTTAAATAATGTAACAATTGAATTGGAAGGAGAATTACATAATGGAGATATAAGAATAAAAAATGATGAATTTTGTAATAAATTATGGAATGGAGTATCTGAACATATTTGGAATTTACATAATGGATCAAATTATCAAATTAATAGTATTAAACGTTGGTTGAATGATAAAACTCAGAAATATACATTAACAGTATATTTGCAAGTGGAATTAAATGAAAATGAAAAACATCAAATTGAAAAACAATTAAATTCTCTTCGTACGCAATAATGTGTCGATCTATACTACTTTGAATATAACAAAGTCCAAAAAATTATTATTTCTTATTTCCTACTTCTTTTTTTTTAATCTTTTTTTTGTTTCTTATTTCTTATTTCTTTTTATTTTCATTTAACCATTTTACGATCTTTAAATGATTTTTATACTTTGCATGTTTAATAGCCTCTTTATGGCGATTTTCGGATCTATTATAATATAACCATTTAACTACTTCTAAATGACCATTTTTAGCTGCTTTATTCATAGCATTTTTAGTACAACCTTCATTTCGATTTTCATGTAACCATTTTACCATTTCTAAATGACCATTCGTAGCTGCACAATTCATTGCAAGTGTTGTACAACCTTCAGTTCTATTGTAATGTAACCATTTTACTACTTCTATATGCTCATGTGCACGATTCATCGCCCATGTAGTACAACCTTCTTTTCTATTGTAATGTAACCATTTTATCATTTCTATATGACCGTAAGCAGCTGCATAATCCATAGCATTTATTGTACAACCTTCAGTTCTATTGTAATGTAACCATTTTACTATTTCTAAATAACCGTAAGCAGCTGCATAATCCATAGCCAATACTGTACAACCTTCTGTCCGATTTTCATGTAACCATTTGATCATTTCTAAATGACCATTTTGAGCGGCACCATTCATAGCATCAACGGAACAACCTTCTTTACGATTTTCATATAACCATTTTACTACTTCTAAATGACCATTAGAAGCTGCAGAATTCATAGCATCAACGGAACAACCTTCTTTACGATTTTCATGTAACCATTTTACTACTTCTAAATGACCATTAGAAGCTGCAGAATCCATAGCATATGTCGTACACAAACCTCCTTTACTATGTACCCATTTTATAACTTCCAAATGACCATTTTGAGCAGCACAATCAATATGTGTATGATAACTAAAATAATAAATAGGAATATTTAATCTATAAAAAGATTTAATGATTTTTAAATTATCCTATTTATAATTTTAAAATAATAAATAGGAATATTTAATCTATAAAATGATTTTTAAATTATCTGTAAACCAGTAAACTGCCCAATCTCTTTTATTATATGATAATACAAGTTGATCAAAAGAATAATCAGAGGAATCAATTAAATCTCTATATTGTGGTATATAAAAGAATAATTTAACAATAATAGGATCTTTGACATATAATGCAATTCTTTGAATTATAAATGCGTCCATTTAAATATGTCAAAGATATAATCAAATTTTTGATATTATCTCTAATATATTTGACTATTTCTAAATGGCCATTATTAGTTGCATTATTGATAGCATATTTAGTACAACCTTCTGTTCTATTTTCATGTAACCATTTTACTGTTTCTAAATGACCATTATATGCTGCCCAATCCATAGCATATGTTGTACAACCTTCTGTCCGATTTTCATGTAACCATTTTACTATTTCTAGATGACCATAAGAAGCGACCCAATCCAAATGTGTATAAAAGGTGGAAAAAAAAGGAATATTTAATCTATAAATAGATTGAATAATTTTAAGATTATCAGTATATAGGAATTTCAAATCTGTATTTGAATATGATAAAACGAGTTGATCAAAAGAATAATCAGAGGTATTGATTAAATCTCTATATTGTGGTATATAAAAGAATAATTTAACTATAATAGGATCTTTAACATATAATGCTATTCTTTGAATTATATATGCATCCATTTAAATATCAAAGATTTAATCAAATATTGTGTTATTTTTCAGGAAAACAATAAATTATAAGAAATATTATAAGAAAATCTTTATAAAATTAGTTAATAATATCAGTAATATCATGATTAACGAATAATGCATATAAACAACATAAACGACGTCCATCCATTTTATGTTCATCAATGAGTTTTTGTCTAGCAAGGAATTCAGGAGTAGGACCAGGTTGTGTTTGACGATCAAAATCAGGTTGATCAATAGGTAATTTTAGTTCTTTAGCAAATTTTCTGACATATTCTTTGTAAATAGGTTCAAGATGACCCATAGGTTCTCCACAAGTTTGACAATGAGTAGGAACTAACATATATTGTAATAAATTAATATATTTATATAAATCAAAAATAATCAATTAGATAAAAAAATTTAATTTAGAAGAAATGATAGAAACATTTTCGTTTAAATAAAGGGATATTTATTATACTAAAAATGTATAATATGAGTGACGATTTAGAGAATGATAATAAATCATTGCAAGTATATAATGATATGTATATGAATCAATTACAAAAAAAGAAATTTCCGACGATATGTTTTGCGACGATGTGTAAAAATGAGGAACATTGCATAAGAAAAACCTTGGAGAGTGTAGCCCCATTTATAGATACTTGGGTAGTCTGTGATACTGGATCAACAGATAAAACATGTGAAATAGTGGAAGAATTTTTTAGGGAGAAAGGAATAGTAGGTGAATTATTTCATGATGAATGGAAACGTTTTGATTATAATAAGTCATTATTATTTGAAAGATGTCAAAATCGAGCGGATTATATAATGCATTTTGATGCGGATGATTATATAACCGGAGCAGAATTTGACAAATCATGTTTAGAATCAAGAAAAGATCTATATTTAATGTTATTTAAGAGAGGTACATTTGATTATAAAGCTCACACAATATTTAATGGTGCTTTTCGATGGAAATTATATGGAGTAGCACATAATGTAATAAAACCGATAGGAGTAACAAGAGCGATAACTGAAGGAAGTATAGAAACTCCTGGATTATATGTATGTTGTGAAGGAGTAGGTTCTCGAGCATTTGATCCAAAGAAATATTTGTATGATGCTGTAAAATTGGAGAAACAAATGAATGATTGTTTAATAGAAGATCCGGATAATTTATATACGAGATCAATATTTTATACAGCCCAGAGTTATATGGATTATGGGGATTTTGTAAAAGCTGCTCAATATTATAAGATGTATATTCATACTAAAGATACATGGAATGAAGAATTATTTGAGTCATATTTAAGATATGCGCAATGTTTAATGACAATAAAGGATAAACAATTAGATAAAGAAATGGGAATAGAAATAACATATGAAAGAATAATGGATGAAATGCAAAAAGCGATGGATTTATTTGGTGATAGAGCAGAACCATATTTTATCTTGGGTAAATATTTAAATCAGAATAGTCAATGTGAATTATCATATAAATATTTAAAAAAGGCGACTGAAATGGATTTTGAAAAAGCCAAAAGCAAATATATTCTTTTCGTACGACGAGATTGTTATGGTGCTCCAATTTATGATGAATTAGCTGTATCATGTTATTGGACAGAACGTGTTGAAGAAGGAATTCAAGCATTATTAGGACATGTATTCAAAGACAAAGAATATTATGAAGCAAACAAAGAAAGATTGGATCAAAACAAAATATTTTTCGGAAAAAAACTGATAGGATAATCTAAAACGGTTGTAAGTTCAAATAATTATATGTAAAAAATTGAAAAAAAATAATTATTATAATTACAATGTTTCATTTTTGCAAAGTTTTAAAGAGATCTGGTTTTTTAGCTTTTACAAATAAAAAAGTATATGGAAAACCGTCATATCATATAATGCAACAATGTGTACCAATTATTGGAAATAAAGAATGGTGGTTTTTCATATGGCCTGAAGTATATTTATCAAAAAATTACTGTCATAATATAAAAAAAGCTGAAGTAGAATTCGATAAGATGGTTAAAGAAAATCCAAAAAATAAATATAGACTTGTAGAATATAAATCTGTAACAGTTGGATGGAGTCAAAGAGTTATAGGTCTTTATGATGAACCTAAGGTACTCAAAAAAGGTACATAAAACTGATTATTTCAATTATCTCTATAAAAATTTTGATTTATAGAAATAATATAAAAACAAATGTTGAATCGATGGGATAAATTTAGTGATTTTAAAAAAGTATTAATATTATCACCAATATTAGGTGTAGGAACTATTGGAACATTATTTATATTAAATTACTTAGGAAAAGTATATGAAAGATATGATCAAAGAATCAAATAATCAAAGAACAACCGAATTATTTAATTAGTCTTTGGAAGGTGAATTAGATTCACTAGCTGGTGGATTAGGAATATTATTGGATAATTCGTTAATTTGAGTATCAAGTTGAGTTGTAAAGAAGGTAATAAATAAATTTAGGAAAGGATTAAGTTTATACTGAACGATAATGGGATCAATATTGATATTCCATAATAGTAAAATATGTGAATATAAATCTTGTAATTGTGGGGTATTTTTTAATTTGTATCTGATATGTTTGATAGCAATATCAATAAATTTCCAAGATAATTCTGTAATCATAGGAAACCAATTAATAATTAATAAAAAGGGTTTAATAAGACTCCAGAAAGGTATATATTCAAAAGTTAAAATTTCTGTAATTTGAAGAGATGTATAAATAAACCAATAAATTAACCAATGATTAACATTTTTAAGACGAGGTGCTTTTAATGTAAAAAAAGATTGAGAAAGGGGATAAGCAATAAAGAAGAAATCAGTAAATTTCATATAACAAATTAAATAATGATTCAAATCAAAAATTCAACGAGAGTAAAAATTAAAAATATAGCCAGTGAAAGTAGAATAATCATCATCGTTATCATATAATATATAATAATGAAATTCAATATGTGTAAAACTGATAAATAATTTAGATAAATATGTACATACATCTTTGGCAACTAAATCTGATATATCAGATTTAGTTTGATAAACTCTAATTTCAATAATATTATTAGTGTAATCGTTATTTAACTTTGAACATAATTTATTTTGAATAAAATTTATAAAATAATTATAAATTTTGAAATATTCTTCAACTGAATTATCAATATGAGATTTTAATGATATTGGTAAATAAGGGGTTGAATTTTTAGGATTATCTTTATTATTATAACTAATAGCGGATAATGACATTATGGGGGGAATTTATTGATAATAAAATAGTTATATTTTGATAATAAAATTCCTATAAATATAATCAAAAATTAGGATTTTAATCAGCCAAACCGATATCAATCATGATTTTTTGCCAAATTTTTTCTTGTTCATAGAGTTTGTCTTTGGATTTGAGTAAAGGGAAATATTTGAGGAATTCTTTGTAACCTAACATTTGACAGAATTTATAGAAAACAAAATTATAGGAAATGAAATTTTTGCGATCAGAAGGACAATATTTCTCGAATGGTTCTTGAATTTGTAAAAACAAATAACGAAGATTACTTTCCATTTCTGGAGTCATATTAAGGGGTTTATCACCATTGAGTCGATTAATGATATGAAATATATGATCATAATATTGATTATACTTTTTATCGGCATGTTTTTTGAGATAACCTTTAACGATTTCATAATCAAGTTCAATGATTTCTTTACGTTCTTTTTTGGCTTCCTTGCGAATCATATCAAAGACATCTTTAGGAATATGAGTTGATTCCTTAGCTTGAAATTGAGCTAATAATTCATTAAAGTGATTAATGCGTTTATAAGCAAAATAATTTGCATCTGGAGGAGGATCTTTGAAAGAAGGTCTATCTGAATCGATAAAGGTAATTTCTTCGATACCGCAAATGGGACAGATATATTTGGATTCTTTATATTGGAGAATTTTAGGAATTTGACATGTTTCGCAGATACTTTCTTCTTTTTTAAATTTGGATTCACTTTTTTTAACCCAGTTCGGATCAGTTAAACTTTTATATTCATCTAACATTTCTCGTCTACTTAATGAAACAATGGGTTTTTGTGCTTTAGTAGATTGAAATCTTTTAGGTTTTTTAACAATATCTTCATAACCTTTATCTTTAGGTTCTTTAGGTTCTTTAGGTTCTTTAGGTTCTTTAGATTCATCAATAATTAAAGAAGATTTTTTGGGTTTAGACTTTGAAGCGGAAGTAGTGTTATTATTACGTTGATCGGTTGCAGGAGTATTCATATAGTCATAATAATGAAAAAGAAGAGAACCGGTATTGAGAAAATACTGCATTTCTTCTTTATTGTTTTCGATATCGGAAATATCTACTTTGAGTTTGGCGATATGTTTTTGTAAATCGTAAAGATCTTTGAGTTTTTCGACATTGGAAGAATTTCGTAAAGTAATTAAATCACTTTCAGCAATTATAAGATCTTTTTTAAGTTGTTCAAGAGAATCTCTTCTATGTTGAAAATATTCCATTTTTTCCTTATGATTGGAATCAACAGTACCAAGATCTTGAGTACTAAAAGCATTTTTAGTGCTAATTTTACTACTACCTGATTTACCAATACTTACAGGCATATTATAAATAATATTAAAAAGATATCTTTAATACTAAAAAAAACAAAAATAACATCTCATATAATTACAAATAGTTATAAAATTATTGATTTTTATAATTATACATGAATGAAATAACAATAATAGGAATATGTTTATTGATATTAGGTATATTAATCAATTTAATAGTAATTTCAATATTTATACATAGATGTTTACATGAAAAACAAATTAAAAAATATATCTATAATATCGAAGCAGCTAATACAGATAATATATATCATGAAATAGAAACAAATATGGAAACACATCCATAAACTATTAAAAACTATAAAATAATATAAACATTTCGGAAGTATAATAATTATAATATGTCAAAAAAAATAAATGTAATTATACCATTATGTGGTAAAGGTTCAAGATTTAGTAAAACTCATGAAAAGATAAAACCATTAATAAAAGTAGGAGACAAAGAAATAATAATGCATTTATTAGATAGTTTATATGAATATAATACGAATCAAGACTTTGAAATATATATAATAATAAATAAGAATACGAATGAGAGTGGAATCCAAAAATTGGTGCAAAGTAAATATCCGACAATTAATATAGTTGATATAATTAATGAAACTGAAGGAGCTGCAACAACTGTATTAATAGGTTTAAATCAATTAAATGATAAAATAAGAGAAAATGAGTCGATATTAATATTGGATGGTGATTCGTTTTATACGGTGAATATTATTGAATTATTTGGTAAATGTTCAAATAATGCGATTAGTTATTTTAATGATAGTGATCAATTAGCACAATATTCATATATAAGAATAAATGAAAAGAATCATGTAATGGAAATAAAAGAGAAAGAGAAGATAAGTGATAATGCGAATTCAGGAGGATATTATTTTATGAATACTAATCAATTTAAAGATTATGTCAAAGAAATAATGAAAAATAAAATAATGTATAAAAATGAATATTATATCTCAACAGTAATAGGTACAATGATTAAATCTAATAAAAATATAATCTTTGAAGGAATATCAATTAACAAAGAGAATCATATATCATTAGGTACACCTGAATTAGTAACCAAATATCTTAGCAAATTATAATTAGAAAAAAAAATCGACCAATAGATTTTTAATTATTTATTTTTAATTTACTTTGAAAATAAGTAATTAAATCTATTAAAAGGTTAAAAATAATAAGAAAAAATTGATTAAAAGATCTAATAAAAATTGATAAAAAGATCTAATATAAAATTCAATCACGAATGTCATTAAAAACATATACTATAGATAATAAGGAATTCAAAGTATATATAGATGAGAAGAGTATAATTATTAAACATATTGAACTAGAACTCTCAAAGAAATACATAGTAAAAATAGTTGATAAAACGAGTCATTTTAAAATGCTTGAAAATAATAATGAAACAATTTATAAATATGTGATAGATTGTTTTGAAGGTAATAAATTTTCTTTAACAAGAAATAAAAATAATGAGTATATATTGTCAAATACTATTTTTTCTGAATATAAAAAAGAAATAACGAATTTTATTTTAATTCAATTATCACTGAATAAAAATGATATATTAGAAATTGAATATGAAAAGTTAAAAAATCAAAATGAAATTCAAAAAGGAGAAATTACTATATTGCAAGCAGAAAATAGTCAATTAAAATTAGATAATAATGAATTAAGAGGAGATAATAATAGTCAAGTAAAAGGAGAAAATCAATCAATATTTGAAATTTATGAATTAAGAAAAGAAATCAATCAATTAACAGAAAAAATCAATCAATTAAATGGAGAAAACTATCAATTAACAGAAAATTATCGAATCATAGATAAAAATCAATTTGAATTAACAGAATATTATCAATCAAAAGAAAAAAGTCAATTAAAAAGAGAGCAAACAATTAATGATAATAATAAAAAAAATGAAGAACAAATGCAACAGCTGATAAAGGAATATAAAGATTTGATGTGTGAATATGTAAGCGAAAAATTTAAGAATTGTGGAGATCATGTAATACCACCACGTGCAATGACATTAAAAATGATAAAAATTGCAGAATTTCATAAATTTAATTCTGAAAAATTTATAACATCATTTAATAAATTTTCCGAAAATTTTCAAATTAAAGATGATGTATATATAAAAGGTATTGAATTATTTCATTACGTGTTATATCCTAAACGTGACATCTTTCTTTCTTCTAATTTTTCTTCTTTATCATCAGCTAAAGAATTAGAAGATAGATTAGAAGATAATGGTTGTCAATGTCTAACATGTAAAAACAATCGAATACAAAAAGAGAAAAAGATAAGTCAAAATATAAATAAAGCAGCAACATACAATGATAACAATATTATTATGATAGAATCATTTTATGAAGAACCAATAAAATTAGATTTTTAAATGATTAAAAATTTAGTTGAATTACTCAAATTACCTTTGAATTACTAATATTACTTTGAAAAAATCAATATACATTAAAATTAGTATGATCATATAGCGAATTGATGATCAATTAGAAGGTTAAAAATAATAAAAAAAAATTGATTTCAGCCATATTATTTAAATTCAATAAAACAAATGACTACCTCAAAGAAGTATATTATAGATAATAAGGAGTTTCAAGTATCTATTGATGAGAAAGATTATATAATAATAAAACATCTTGAACCCAAAACCTTGAAGAAACATATATTTCAAATGGCTGATAAAACGAGTAATATGATAATGATTGAAAATAACAATAAAATGGTGTATAAATATTTAATTGATTGTTTTGAAGAAAAAAAATTAATTTTAGTAGAAATATTTGAAAATATAATAACATTAAGGACTATTTTCAATAATCCGTATAAAAAAATGGAATATGATTTTAATTTTAAACTTGAACCATTTGATAAATATGATACATTAGAAATAGAGTATGAAAAATTACAAAAAGAAAATGACATTCAAAAAGAAGAAAATAATAAATTGAAAAAAGAACATAACAAAATAACAGAAGAACATAATAAATTAAAAGAAGAACATAACAAAATAAAAGAAGAACATAACAAATTAACAGAAAATCATATCCAATTGTCAAATAGTTATAATCAATTGGAAGAAAATTATTATATATTGGAAGAAAATCGTAATAACTTAAAAGAAGAACATAATAAATTAACAGAAAATTATAATCAATTGGGAGAAAATTATTATATATTGGAAGAAAAACGTAATAACTTAAAAGAAGAACGTAATAACTTAAAAGAAGAACGTAATAACTTAAAAGAAGAACATAATAAGTTAAAAGAAGTGAACGACACAGATATTAAAATATATAGTATAAAATATAATGGTATAAAATATAATAAAGTTTTTATTGGACGTGATACAAAAAACTGTGATGCATATGCAGTATGTCAACATCTGAATACTACAAAGTGTGGTTTTATCAAAACTCATGATGCATCAAATAAATTACAATATGATATTATAATGAATAAACCAATAGATTTTTAAATAATTTCAACATAATTACTTTGATTATAATATAGCACAATATGATCAATTAAAAGGTAAAAAAATAATAAGAAAAAATTGATTGCAAAAATATGGTAATATTATTAAACTTTTAAAAAACATGTCTACAGAAAAGATACAAACAATATATAAATCTACAGAAATACAAACAATATATAAAATAGATAATAATGAATTTCGAGTGTATATTACTGATAAAGATTATATAATGATAAAACATATTGAACCGAACTATTTGAAGAAATATGTATGTGAATTTGCTGATAAAAGTACTAATTTTACACTGATTGATAATAATAATAAAACGATTCATCGATATATAATGGATTGTTTTGAAGAAAAAGCATTTACCATGACTGAAAAACAAGGTTCAACATTCAAATTAATCGGTAACATCAGTACTAAATATACGAAACCTGGCAAAATTGAATTTTTTTTTACAGAAAAACCAGTTGATGATTTTGATACATTAGAAATGGAATGTGAAAAATGTGAAAAACAAATTAAAATTGAAAGAGAAGAACATAACCAATTAAAAGAAGAACATAACCAATTAAAAGAAGAACATAACAAATTAAACGAAAATCACTCCAAATTAAAAGAAGATCACGTAAAATTAAATGAAGAATATTATAACTTGAGAGGAAAATATAATATGGATATTCATGTAATTACACACCAAGAAAATTCAAAATATTGTAAGATTAAACACCTAGAAAATAAATATTGTAAGTTAGAAGCCGAACATAACAAATTAAAAGAAGAAAATAACAAATTAAAAGAAGAACATACCCAATTAAACGAAATTCGTAATAAAATATTTGAAGAATCTTGCAAACAATATGAAAATTTTGAAAAACAAATTCAAATTCAAAGAGAAGAAAATAACCAATTAAAAGAAGAAAATACCCAATTAAACGAAAATCATCTCAAATTGTCTGAAGAAAATAACCGATTAACTGATATGATTAAGAAAACTGATGAAACATACAAAAAATTAACCGCCGAACTTTATATGGTAAAAGGATTAATTTATCAATTAAAGCAAGAGTTGAGACAACAAGAAAAGGATTTTGAAAATGATAAAAATTGTTTAAAAAATGAATATAATGAATTACAAAAGAAAAATGATGAATTACAAGAGAAATATGAAGTTCAAAAAGAAACTGAAATTAAAATAACTGATGAATTGAAATGTTTAGAGAGTGCATTAGAACAAAGTTATAAAAATAATGAATTTTTACTAACACAAAATGCTGAATTATATGATAAGAATGAGTCAGTATTAAATTTAGCAAACAAAATTAAACGAGTAAACACAATATCACAAAAATTAGATAATATAGTTAAAATAATGGAAAATAAAAAGATAGATAAAGAGCGTAATCAAGGTTTAACAAGTGGCTATACTATTGCGATGAAATCAATGAAACAAGATAAATTGAATCAAGAGAATCAAGATAAATTGACTCAAATAGATTTTTAAAAATTATATATAATTTTATTAATTTACTTTGATAAAATTATATAATTAAATGAATTCTAGTGATTTTTAGATCAAATGAAAGGTTAAAAATCATTTATGAAAAATTGATTTATATATGATACTAAAATTAAATCAAGCAAACAATGATAACTATATCTGAAAAATATATGGTCGATAATAAGGAGTTTCAAGTATATATGGATGAGAAAGATTATATAATTATAAAACATATTGAAGCCAAGCCATTAAAGAAATATACATGTACATTTGCTGATGGATCTGCGAGTTGTATAAAAATGGTTGAAAATAAGAATAAAATAGTATATAGATATTTGATAGATTGTTTTGAAGGAAAAAAATTTACAATAATCAACAAAGCAGACAACTACTTCATGTTACAAAATATAATTAGTACTCCATATCAAAGTCATGATAATGTATTTAGTTTTTTGGAAAAACCATTAGATCAAAATGATCTATTAGAAATAGAACATGCAAAAAAAATAAATGAATTGAAAGAATTACAAATTAATTGTGATTTTATATATGCTTCATATGATCAATTAAATGTGAAGCATAAAAAATTAAATGACGAATTTTTTATATTAAAATCACAAAATAACGAGTTAAATGAAGAACATGATAAATTAAAAACCCTACATAGAGACGCAATAGAAGCGGAAGACTCATTAAGTAAAGAATATAAAAAGTTATTCAAAAAATATGAGCAAACTAATGAATTATATAACAAGTTAGACTATGAATATGCGAAGTTACGACAGGAACATGATAAGTTAAACAATGAATATTTTAAACTACTTAATTTACCAATAAAAGAAGAAATGAAGATATTATCTGAAAAATCTTCTCCACAAGATTTTCAAGAATATATGATTGCGTTCCTTGCAAAAAAACAAGCTGTAGTTCTAAACCAGTAAATTTTTAATTCATTAATTACTTTGATAATAATTATATCTTTAGTGAATAAGAGATCAATTAAAAGGATAAAATTAAAAGAGAAAAATTGATTTTTTACAGTCTATTAAATCCACCAACATCAATGATAACATCAAAAAAATATATCGTAGATAATAAGGAATTTCGAGTATATATTGATGAAAAAGATTATATAATTATAAAACATTTTTCAAATGATTTCTCAAAGAAATATTCATGTGAATTTACTGAAAAAAATGCTAATTTAGTGATGATTGACAAAGATAATAAATCAATATATAATAGATTGTTTTGAAGATAAAAGATTCACTGTAAATAGTGAAAAAGATGGTGCAACAATATTTAAATTGATAAATAGTATCAGTACTCCATATATGAAAAATCAGACTAATAAAATTTGTTTTACAGAGCTACCAATAACTAATTATGATAAACTAGAAATAGAATATGAAAAATTACAACAACAATATTATAAATTACAACAAGAACATTATATTGAAAAAAATGAAACTGAAAAAAATTATGCGAATAAACTTAAAGAAACTGAAACAATTTATGCCAATAAACTTAAAGAAACTGAAACAATTTATGCTAATAAACTTAAAGAAACTGAAAAATTTGAAAATATAAATTCAATAGTACATAAATTAGAAAATGTAGTAAAAGAATTAGAAGAAAATAAGAATGAAAAAACTAAAAAACTTAAAAATATTTGTAAGAATATGATTTCAAAATATCTAAAAGCTAGATTTGGAAAATGGGAGGCTTTTGAGGAGATAACAATTGATCTAATTGAAATAGCTATACGAAATTCATTTCATATCGAAACAATTACGAAAGAATTAGACACAAAATATTCAAATTTAATTGCTTCAACAGCTATTTCTTTATATACAGAAGTCTTATATCCAAATAAAGAATTTTATCTTGATAACATAGATTTTTAAGAAATTATATATAATTACTTTGATATTTTTTTCAAAGTAATTATTTATTATCAGCAATAAAATCTAATAAAGTTTGTATATCTTTTTTAGCATTATTATCATCATTTGATAATTGTTTCCATTTTTGTGAAATTGTATGAATTTGCTTTTCTTTGTTTTCTTTGATTCGTAGCATTTCATCTTCCATAGGACAATATGTTTTCATACAATATTGTCGTGGATTACATTCACCTAAATCAACATTACATATAACACATCGATTAGCTTCATCAAAAGACATTTTAACAAGATTACAATTGATTATAATAAGGATATTATAATCAAATTTTCATTAAATCATAGAGTATTTTTATTATATTTTATTTGAATTCAGTGCGAATTTTAGAAATATAACCAAGAATATCTTCAATAGTATCATCAAGTAATCTAAGAGAAGGATTATCGGTATTTTTATAGAGAGTATCAGGTGTTTTAATTTTAATGTAAATAACTGAATCAAGAGGATGAGGATTAAGATAAGCGGCCATACTTTCTCTAATTTTATCCATATTATTATTAGTCATTTTGAGTAAACGATAATTCATATGTTCTGCGAGGAGATTACCGATGGTATGAGTAGCCATAGGTAGAAGAGTTTTATCAGGATCGGTAATTTTCACTTGTAAAAAGTGTTCTATATCTGAACTAGGGATAATTTCAACGGTAGTTGATTTATCATCATGATTTGTCATCGGATTGGAAATTAAGAGTCTTATATTACGTAATTTATTTTCGAGAGTGTCTAAAGTCGTACGAAAACAATCTTCAACATTCATATGACCATTAGATTTAAGAGTAAGAGAAATATTTATAGGATTACCTAAATTATTTTTAGGATAATTTTTCTTATCTTGAAGGGTTTCAAGAGGTGCTCCAGTAATAGCATTAGTTTTAATTTTAGACTCTTTAATCTCTTTATCACTCATATTAGATATTAAATTTTCGTATTTCATGGTGGCGGTACATGATTTCCAAGTTGCATTACGACGACCAATACCGATTTCTGGTTTAACGAATAAATGAAATTCTTGGCCTTTGCGTAATTTAATGAGAGGAAAATCATAAGGAATAATCTCTTTAACATCAATTTTACTTTTATTCCCAGTATTATCATAAATTTGAAAATGATGAGCACTAATAATGATATCAACATCCCCGTCATTAATAATAGGTTGTTTAGTATCAGCCAGGCGACATAAATGAAAAACAAGTTCAGTATTTTCGGAAGCTAATTTCTGATCAAGAGGGATCATATGAATACGATTAATAAGATATTCATCATTAAAACAACTAGTATTAAGAAGTATTTTAGAATTACCAGTATTAGGTGAAAAATCCCCTCTTAAAGAATAAGTGAGATTTTCACCAATAATAATGCGACGAAAAGCATTAATAAGAGAATGATCCATTTCTTCATGTTGGAAGGTTAAATGAAGGATATTATTAGCAAATTTACGTGATTTAATGAATTTTGAGGTCATAATAGTATATTATATTATATATAAGTAATATAGTTTTAAAACAATCAAAAATTATTTCAATACAAAATTGATTTTATTAATTTTGTATTTTTATTTACCAAATAAATAACTGGCTAATGCAACAAAAGTTGTCGATTAATAAAAATAATAAATTACCTTTCTCAACTCATGATAGAGTGTTGATATTGACTGATTTAGAACCAGATGATGTATTAGCTATTAGACTTCTGAGAAAGATTATTCCCGATGCAGTACCTATTTTAGTTGTAGTTGGAGAAAGTAATATGGATAAAACTAGTTTAGCTTATAACATATTTAATAAATATGGTTACAGTAACATTAACGTAATAAGAGGTAAATCATCAAATAAAGAATATCCAAAAGATGCTTTATATTCATTTGAGGAGAGCAATGATAAAGATGTTAATGTTGTCAATGCTGATAATGCACTAGTTGCTGCTTCTCATATTACCAAATTCCTGGGTATTACCGATACTGAGATTTGTCCTCTCATTATTGCTATTAAACCATTATGGGAGCTACTGTACATTGATAAGAATATATTGCTTAAATGTGTGATGTTATTGTATGGATCATTTAATATTAGAGCAATGAGGGGAGGAGGGTCAGATAAACTATTTGAATTTCTAAATAATCAGTTTAAATATGTAATTATGTATGAATCTTTTTTTGCTACAAAAGAAATGAATAGTATTAACAATGCAAATGCTCCAATACTTTTTGCCAATTTAGATGTAGAACTTACTAAGATGATAATTGCATGGAATAAACATATTTTAAAGGAATGTTTAACGACAATAACTGAATTAGCCATAAGAATGAGCGCAAACTTAAATCAAATGGATTTGTTGGTCAAGGATCATGACAGACTAGTAAATCGTAATCTAAAAATAGTAACCAATATTATTGACGCTCAAGGAATGCAGATGGTCTTGGCTGATTCTGGTCTGATAGCATATGTATTTAACAATATGCAAAGTGGAACTATACAGCGTGGAAGCATTTCTGTCGATACATTAGGTTACACCAAAATGACACAATCTGAAGACAATTTAAGTAAAATATATCTTATCACGGACGTAGATGCGTTTGAATTGATTAAAGGAATAGAAAATCTAATGTGATGAGTGTTAGTTACTAGATAGAAAGCTTCAGTTTCGCCAATATTGTAAGGCAGTAGGGGGAATCCTGAATTGATGTTGAGACTGGAGATAAAAAAGCCCCAAAGGTTAAATTTATTGTAAAAAATTGATTATTATTATTATTATTATGAGATGTTATTTCCCAGTATTCAAGAATAAACAGCACAATGCAGTTCTTTTATAGGACCAAGTATGCAATACATTCTATGTTATCAAGAAATAGTACTAATAGAGGTTATTTGATTGTTGGCGCATCAGGCTTATTAGTTGGTATGGCAACTAATAACATTTTACTAAGATTCAGTTCTACTTCTAGTGGTAATCAGATTACAAGTGGCAGTCCAATATACAGTAAGATCAATGAGCTCGCTGAGAAAAAGAAAATGGATTATCAGATCGAAAAAGACAAAGATATAGCCTGGAGACGAGGTTTAATAGCTGATGTGGCTCTGCAGCATATACCACTGCTATAACCCCCGATCAACTGGCTGATTGTTTTATTGATGGAAAAGGACGGATCCTAAAGACAGGATTTATTTTTACAGGCGATTTTGTAGGTAAAGCTGTAACAGCATCCGGTTTCGGTAACCGTGATCTCTTTCAAGACTGTGTTCGTCTGACTCAGACCGGGATTAGTAATTATTGGCGTCCCTATGGAATCACCAAGGTTGAATATTGCAATCGAGATGGGGGTATGAGGTTTTACCAATAAAACTGATGACATATCTAACTTTTTGATGCAAAATACCACAAATGCAGAGTATCAATTGAAAAACAAAAATTGTTTTTAGTATGTTATAATAAAGTTTTAAAAAATAAAGAAATTGAGGCATATAATTCTCCATTTTTTGGAGGTTTAATTATAGGAATTACTCAAGCGAAGAAATTATTAGCTATATTAGAACCATCTCTTGATTTTTAATTATTTAATATTATTACTTTGTTGAAAATTTGATTCAATTTTATTATTTTAAATGTTTACGATAAAAAATTATTTAACACCAAATAAATTTGTTGTTTTTTACAGTACTATTAATTCAATAAAACCAAAATTAACAAATAATGGTAACTTCAATGGTGTAAAAAAAGGAAAATTTGATAGAATTTCCTTCACATTAGAAGATGACCTTATCTATTATCGAATAGAAGACAAAATTAAATTATATCCGGATAAATTAAATGAAATTGTAACAGATGATAAAAATAAATATGATACAATAACCACTAAAAGTAAAAATGTTCTTACTTCATATGATATTTTTGGTGGATATGAGAGATTATCAACCGTTTTAACTGATGTATGTTTGTTATATCAAAGTGCAGATGGTATTTTTGATGAATATTATAAAAACAAATATTGTTGTCCTATTTTGAATAAATTTTATTTTAGATGTGATAAAGATTGGTTAATTGCGACTGATACAATAAAAATGTTCAAAAATTTATCAACAGATTCACGAAAAATATTTCTATTATGTTATGATAAGGTCCTTACACAAAAAGAAATCGAAGTCTATGATGATCCTTCACAAGGAGGTTTAGTTGAGGGTATTGCTCAAGCAAAGAAATTATTATCTTTATTACAGGATCAATGGATCAATCCTGTAACAGGTGAAACATTTGAATGGCAGTATGGAAAATGGAATGTCATACAATCAAGTGGTCCTAAGAACATATTAGGATCTTCAGGAAGTACTGGTCCATATGAAGGTCAGACAAGTAAAAACTAATAATCACGCATATCAAAAACCCCATTATTATCACTTTCGATGATAAATGTTTTAGTTGTATGCCAATATTTACCCCGATTTTCACTGAAATCATTGGGTTTTAAATACTTTGTAGCTTCTTCTTTAGTAAGAAAAGGTACAAAATTATAATATTTGCCATAACGATCATTTTCACAAGTTACTAAATAATATCTTTTATTACTTGAGTGATCTTTTTTTAAAACATCTAAGCATTTTGATCGAAGATGTTCATCATCTCGTACGATCACTTCAAGTAAATCCTTTAAATAAGAGATTTTCAAGTTATTATCGATAGTCCGACAATAATTTAGTAAAATAACTTCACAGTCTTTGTAGCGAGTAAAAGGACTTTGAGGTGAAGTATTGAAAAAAGGTAATTTTTGTGTTTTGATAGGCATTGAAAAATTACGATAAGTAAGAGTCAAAATTTTTTCGTTCTTAACTATTGAAATAGTTAAATCAACCTCAGAATATTCTTCAGTTTCTATTTCATTATCTTTAATCGCGTCAAGTATTTGATTTCTAATATACGAAACGATATTAGGATCATTCGGTTCAATTGAAAATTTTTGGAGAATGATATTTTTAAATAAATGAGGTTTAATCGATTTAATTCTGGTAATTATCCGATTTTCGGCCCATTCGCGGTTCTTACAAAAATAAAATTTATTATCGTACATTACAATAACTATTATTGAATCAATTTTTAAAAATTGATTATACTATCAATATAGTGAAATCAATTTTTAAAAATTGATTATACTATCAATATAGTGAAATGAGCGAATATTTATCTATGTAATTATTATGTTATGGTTATGGTTTGTATGGATTGATTCAATATTACATATTTTCAAGTTATAAATTATTGTTTTATAAAAAGATCAAAAATGATCAAATATCATTTCTTATCTTTTTTGTAAATTCTTTGTTTTTATGTAAAAAGTTGACTAATATAATTAAGTTGAATTGTCTTTGATCATATTTAATCTAATTGGTAAACCAGCAATTAATTGTATAAATGTCTTTGATCTTTAAACAATTAATTGAATGCATCAGTCCAAGACAAGTGTAATCAGTCCCTCTCCTTGCGGCTCGGTGGGTCGTCGCCTAACGGCTCCTCCGGCGACCCTATTAAATGGACATTATGTAGCTATTTTATGATAGTAATGAATCTAATGTATTTAAATTTAGATGCATATTCTCCATTGAATAGGGTCGCAGGAGGAGCCGTTAGGCGAGGGACTGATTATACTTGTCTTGGCAAGCCCAGGACTGATGCATTCAATTAATTGTTTAAAGATCCAAGACATTTAAACAATTAATTGCTGGTTTACCAACAAGATTAAATATGATCAAAGACAATTCAACTAATCATATTAGTCAACATTCTCTTATAAAAAAAGAAAATAAATGAAAAATAATTTTGAAAAAATCTAAAACATTTAAAATATTAAGCTATTAGGCTAATAATGGAGTTATTGCGTGAATATTTTGGGAGGAAAAGAGAAGGCGAGGTCAAAAATGAATGGTTATATATTCTTCGATGTGAGGAGAATAAATGGTATATTGGAAAATCAGGTAATTTATCACAGAGATTAGAGGAACATTTTTATGATCAAAATGGTTCTGCCTGGACAAGTAAATATAAACCGATCCAATTAATGGAAATTAAGACAGTAGATGGAGAATTTCATGAGGATTTAATAGTAAAGGAATATATGAAAAAATATGGAATAGAGAATGTTCGAGGAGGATCATATTCATCAATAACATTAGTAGATTATCAATTAAGAGCATTAAATTCTGAGATGATTCATGCATCGAATAGTTGTTTCAAATGTGGTAGATTAGGTCATATGGCTAGAGGATGTCCTATAAATCCTGATCGATGTTATCGATGTAATGAAATAGGACATATAGCCAAAAAATGTATCAAAATGGGATCACCACCAATGAAAAGAATGAGACCAAATGATGAAACATTAATCTGTTATAAATGTCAAGGAAAAGGACATTTAGCGGATCAATGTTTACAAAAATATGTTTAAAAGAGAGAGAAAAAATTTGATTATAAATATGAAGAAAAACATTAAGAAATATTAAAATGTCTATTGAACAAGAGCATTTAAAGTCAATAATAGAAAATGATTTCTTTAGGAAGCCTCGACCAGGTGGAATGGCGATACGTTTTTTGGAACAATGTTTTGGTCAATTGATACAATTAGAAGGTGATGTAAATGATGAAATTATTACTATTTATGCGGCCTTATGTACTGATGAAATAACGACATTAGCAACAGTAAAAGAAAATTCAATATATCGTCGTACATGCGCGACAGAGATTCCAAGGATATTATCTGTATTGGCAAATACAGATAATTGTGAAGATTATGCGGAAATATATTCTATTATGAGTAGTTTTGCTGATGAATGTGCTCGAATACCTTAATATATAAAAATCATGTTCTGTTCAATAGATTAGAATAAAGGTAAATATGAGTACTTTGAAAGAGGTAATAAATGTAAAAAATTGATTTTTTTGATTTTTAGAATAAAATTTATGAGTTAAAACAGGATAATTATAATAAATTGGTATTAAATGCAAGCATATTTAAAAAATGTATGGGAAGATGTGGAGACGAATATTAAGGATTCGATAGAGGATCCGGAATCGAGACAAATATTGAAAGATATAATTCAGAAGGCGATGATAAAGAATAAGAAACAATTAGATGCTGAAAAACCTCCAGCAGAAGAGGAAGAGGATGATGCATCTAAATATAAGAACAAATTAGATATAGGAAAAGGAACGACTGTATCGGCATATAATTTACATTGGAATAGTTGGAAAGAGAAGAATTCGCAAAAGGAATGGCCAGATCCGGAGGATGATAGTAAGAAAATGACGGCTCATAAATATTGGAAAGATCATATATGGCCAAATATAAGTGCGAGTGAAAAGAAGAAATGGAATGAAGAGGCGAATAAACGACGAACAGATATAAAAAAGAAGGGAATAGTTACAAAAGATAAGAAACGCAAAGTATCGAAGAGTGGATTTCAATTATTTTTAGAGAAACAAAAGACGAAAATGAAGAAAGATGAAGAATTTACGAATCCTGAGACAGGAAATACACAAAAATTACATCATTTCTTGTTATATATATGGACGAATCATATCAAAGATAATGATGAATTAAAAGCTCCTTATGAAGCGATGGCAAAAGAAATGAAGGATTCGGAAGAAAGTGATTATAATTTAGATTCATTACCATATATAAATCCATCAAAAATCCGAAACTGTGATTTAGATAATTTAGAATTAATTGAAAGTAATGTTAAGGCGAAAGTAGTTAAAAAAACAGTAAAAAAAGAAGAATCCGATGAAGAAAAAGAAGAAGATGAAGAACAAGAAAATGATGAGGATGAAGATGCTGATAAAGATGATAAATAAATTAATAACATTTTAATATAAATTATGATAATTATCATAATTTATTAAAAAACTTTGTTATAGATTTTAAAGCGTTGATAGCGTTGATAGCGTTGGGAGCCTTCCGGCGGCGAGACCCCTGGGCGAGCCAGTGGACCGACCTTAGTCTTATTTAGGGGTCTCTGAGTCATAGGTCGGTCCACCGGAAGGCTCCCAACGCTATTTAAAGGCATTAAATGGTGTTGGTAGCGTTGATAGCATAGATAGCGTAGATAGCATAGATAGCGTAGATAGCGTTGATAGCGTTGATAG
>Ga0302280_1000382_pt1 | contig 38949 bp, 25 predicted proteins | sample III_Fen_E1_1_FD_198771 | JGI IMG/M metagenome (GOLD analysis project Ga0302280, IMG submission 198771) | Peat permafrost microbial communities from Stordalen Mire near Abisko, Sweden - III_Fen_E1_1 | ecosystem: Environmental > Terrestrial > Soil > Wetlands > Permafrost | place: Sweden: Abisko... | reverse complement strand
TGGTCTTTATATTTTATTATCAAATATAAATTAGATAATGACTTATTTATGAAAATCAGATCTAGCAAATTCCTGAATAACCATCACAGCAAATAGTACAGTATTCCCCACATAGGTCAGGAACCACATCGCAAAAAATTTACCTAAAGGCCACTCCAATACCTATTATCATACAGATAGGAAAGAAGATGACCCCTAAAATGCAGCAAACTCCATCTAACTCACATAAAAATTAACAAGAAAATCCGAATAAGCCAGTTATAATTGTAACGAGGAGCATACCAAGGATTACTAAAAGGTCTCTAAACATGAAAATGAAGAGCATTAACAAAGTAAAGAGGATAATTAGGACCAATTTGAATGGAGCTTTTAGAATGCAAGCAATAGTCTCTCCAAAGGTCTATTAGCAGCATCCGCAATCGCAGCAGGGGGGCTCAGGAGGTGGTGGTATATAAGCAGCTGCTTCTGCTCCCTCTGCGACTGCAATGAGGTTGCCGTTTTAGTCGTGATTACCATAGTGAGCAGGGGCCCATACCGCACTGCAGACATAGCAGAACTGATAACCACATCGACAGGTCATGTGATTGCAGCCTTGATTCTTCTCAATCACGAATTTGCATTGTTTGCACTGGCGGTAGTGAAGGTTGTTCTGAAAGAACTCCACTTATTGCTGGTCGCACAGTCCTTCGTGTTTTGCCAGCAGACACTTGGCGCAGAACTCAGACTCACACGTATTACAGACCATGACTCCATCAGCAACGATGGTAATGATTCCTTCGCAGTTTTACTTGGGACACAGCTTTTTGTTGGGATCGTTGGCCGTTTGGTAGAACTGATGTATCTTTCGGTAGTTCTTCTGGATGTCGATGGGGAGCTGCTTAAAGAAGAGGGCGCTGGTATCGATGAGGGTGTTGCAGCCGTCCCTCGGACAGGCGACTTCCTAAAACATTTTGACCTTGTAGATGACGTAGTGGTGCAGGCAGGACTCGCAGAAGTTGCACTTGTGCTCGCACTCGCACAAAAATAGCTGCGGCTTGTCCTCCTTCTTCATTTACGATTCGCATATTTCACAGGTGCCAATGCTTTTTCCGAATTTGCTCCTAAACATACTGCCTATTTTAGATTGTTTTGTGGAATGTTTGATGGTGACATCATCACTTTTATATTTTCCTAGAGGAGGAAGTTAAATGCTTTGCCGTAGAGCTTCCTGCATTGCTTGAGGAACTCTAAACCGTCTTCCAAGCGTAGCTGACAACGCATGTTCTGATTGTACGCCGATATTATGAGGGTCAATCGATTCTGCTCTTTAACTTTAATGTCGGACATTTCTTCTCCCATCATCTCCCACAACTATACTGTCAGTTTTTTTGAAGTTCATCAAATGTAATGTATGAGATAAATAAATATAAGCAAAAATAAATATTTATAGATTCGTAAAGAAATTTAGACCTTTTCTAATGATATCGGTATAATTTTGGTTATTTCGTATAAAACTATTTATCTTTTATTTTCTTTTGCATCTTTCATCAAAGCAAACCAAAAACATTTCTCTTCAAAACATTTCAAATATCATATAAAACTAATTATGGATCATTCAATCGTTTAAACTGTCCAATTTCATTCTTTTTCGAGGCATTATTCTTGATTATAGCTCGAATCCAAATTTTGCCATTATGTACTACTTCCATACTTTACTGCTATCACTATTAAATTTCTACCTGTTATTTTCAATATGCTTGATATACTAGATCTGAGGACGCTCTCCTCCTTCTTTAAAGAATCTTTCAGCCTTTATACGTTGGCTCCATAAAGCTTTGTACTCTTTTGATTGGTTCCAAGCATATTCAGCGACCTCATATTCCTTCGTCTTGGCCTCGATAAAATACCTGACAGGAACAAAGTCTTTGTAATTTGAAAAATGAAACTCAGCAATAAATAACTAGTGAGCCTCCTACTAAATCGATCGAACTGGCGCTAAGAATAACTATATTTTTTAGACGCATTGGTCAACTAGATCGTTACCAACCCTTTTTACTTCAGGAGAAGTAATCGGCTATTTGAGAGGTTTCAGCTGGCCATCTTCTGATCTTTCTCGATTAATGGTGAATATTATTTTTCGAATAAAACGAAGGGTTAAAAAAGATAGAAGTTCGCAAAATTCCTTTTCTTTTAATTTTTAAAACACAGCACTTCCGAGAGAAATATATGATTAAAATTTCTTCAACCCAAAGCATAGAAAATTATACGATCTATTGCGTATAAATTGTTAAAACTCTTCGCGGGGTGCAGACTCAGCCGAGTTCACCAAGAACACTTTTTAATCCATTTCCAAAGTTTCATCCTCCGATATTTCTATTTCCCTAAACTAATCGTCTTCTCCTTGGTCATCGGGTTTTTCTGACGTTTGTTTTTTTAGTTTTTTGTAAAGAGACAAAAATTTATAGTATTTTTCGCATTCAGTGGAAAAGATATCTGATAGAAAGAGTTTCATACCCTTATCCAAATCTTTGGGGTATTTTTCGGATATCCACGTCAATACTTCTTCAGTAAATATGGAGGAATACAATATTTGCACTTGTGAATGCATGGTTTTAACTGTTTGGATATTGGGCTTAAAGTCTCCATGCGTTGATTGAATCCGTTTGAACAAATCGTAGAAGGGATACCCGAAATGTTCTTCGTAGATCAATTTTTAATAGATTTTTGATATCGTTTATAAGTAACTTTCTTCCTTCTTTTAGAGACCACCCTCCTCTTCTTGAAGATGTTTGTCTATCTTTTTATTTCGAGCCTATTTATGACCAACTTCGTCCATCTGAAAACTAAGATCCTCATCTTGGATCAATTTATAGATTTAGCGAACGACTGCTGCTTGTTATGGGGAAAGATTTAAACATATTGACTCTACTGCTTGTGCACTCTCGTCATCTAGTAGATATTTTATTGATTATCTGTCGTCCTGCTCTAGCAATACTTTGATTTGAGATATCAATTCAGCCGCCATCGATTATAAGGTAATTTAATAATATAAATGGGGTGCTAAGTCGTATCAGTCTATGCAGACGAACTACCTGGAAAAATAGGATATTCGAAATAAATTATGTAGGATTTAATCGAGCGAGATTTCAGAAAGAAAAGAGACATTTCATCTCTTGAAAAGGTTCGTCTTGACATACAATTCGTTTATGGTTTTAATCAGTCTCAAGTCTCAGGTCAGTTATTTTTTACCAAATTTTCTGAAAGATAATATATGGTCTACAGTGCTGGCAGATTTATAATTGTATAAGAAACAAAAAAGAAGGAGCAGCGATTCATAACAAATAATGATGCCGTTTCATCATTCACAGTATCTGGAAAATTATGTTTGACTGGCATTGTCGGGGGAGGCTTATTCCTTTGGGATCTTTAATATCTAGAGCCTAAACTATAAATTATGCTGCCAGAAGGATCATAAAATGTATCTTCTGTTGGTCTTTCTTCCAAATATCTTTTTGCCATCGACAATACCCAACCTTATTTCAAAGTGTTTTGTTATGATCTGAGGACTGGTAAATTGAAATCTCATGCCAAATCTCTTTCGTAAGAGCCTGCTTTACGGAGCCTTGTAATCAGTGATGATAAATATGCTTATATTTGTGCAGATGGACTATGGTTTTTTAAATTAGAAGATAAATACAGTACTCTAGAAGTAATTAAAGGCATGTTTGGCAAGTATCCAAAAACATCAATGACTTGCCTTTAAAAGATAGGACATTATCTCATAAGTGGAGGCGTTGATGGATATGTCTATTTATGGAGGATTCGAGATTATCAATGCTGCAAAGCTTTAAAAGTGAATGAAACTCCAATCACTTCTTTTGCAGTTTTAAATAAAACATTAATAATTGGCTTTAAAGGCAGAGTTAAAATATATACTCTATAAATTAAGTAAAAATAGAGGGAAGAAGTCTCAGAGAACAAGTATTAGCTCGAGCAATAAATTATTACCTTCATTATGCTAGATTCTTATTAACAGGAAGGGACGATAAGTGCCATCTCCATCTCAGTCACTGAACCACTCCTCTATTATTTTCAAACAAGACAAGGTTCATTTCAAAGAAAATTATTACCATCTTCAACATCAGAACAGAAAAAAGCATTTGATAGGCAATTTACCAGTGAAATCGTGCAGCAAATCAACTGTCATGGGAAGATGAGAATACATCAATCAAAAATATATAGCTGCTATAAACTCTAATCTCGTTTGCTGAATGTCGATATTTTATCGGTAATCAATAGGGGAGTGGAGCTAGTATAATCACGATTCGCCAATGCAATTTCTGATATTAGTGAATATGACGTTGCCTATTTGCCTTCTGCTTGTGAGATGGCTTATGTCTCTGAGGAAACCAAATTTTATGTTTGTGGCACTTTCAATAAGAAAGGAGATTCCCTATAAAATGGTAATCTGAGCAATATTAGTATAAACAATAGTTTTATAATCCAGTTATAAAATGAATAAAAGCCGTTCTTTATTGATTTTACTTTAGCTGAAACCCCTCTTCTGTGTTTGACCTCTAACAAACAAATTCTTGTCTTTTCCAGGATAGAAAAGTTAAAATATGTGCAAACATATCGACTATAATATCAACTAAATATTCCTTCCGAAATCAAGATAGAATCAACAAAATTGATCTACTAATCAACTGTTAATCGATGGAGAGATTCTTCTTAAAAATGGGTTGCCATGGGCAAGTAATAACAATTCTAATATGAAGCCATCCATTGTTGCAAAGTAAATTCTAATGATTCCAATTGGAGTTAGAAAAAATTGACCTGCGGTGGAGGAACGATTATCGCATGGAAATGAAAAGATTTTTAAACAATAAAGTTAAATATTTTAGTGATTTATTTAGTTTTGAGGATTGAGGATGATAAATCAGCAACCGCAGGCGGTATGAGTGCTCCAGGGGCTCCAGTTTCCTCTTCCGTTGTAGACCTTGATGGCACAGTTGAGATTTTGAGTGGGATCGCAGGGGGCATTACCTCCGTTGCATCCAGCCCAGTTGATCTAAATAAACTATAACATACGTGGTTGATTTGCCAAAGTCCAACATCGAAAGATCCATTGGTGTTATAATTCATAGCATGAGCATTGCCTCCACTTTCGTGAGAAACGATGCATTTGCAGCAAGCCTGATTCCAAGAATGTTTTCCACACCATGTTGTGATATCAAGGACCTGTTTGGCGGTTCCACAGGGGCAGTTTGGACATTTTGCTCCTGGACAGTTGCCTCCACAAGTGTCAGAGAAGACGAGGGCCACTAGCATCAACAAAATCACCAACTTCATAGCTTAAATTATATCTTTTGAATATTTAATCTCCATTAATCCTACAATTAAGGCTTAGTTAAGCATGAGATAACAATGAAAAAATAAAATAATTTGCTGTCACAGTTGTGCCTCTATCTCATACTTTATTGATAATATCATGGAGTAAACCCATCATATTGAAATCTTGTATTTTTAAGTTTTATCATGATTAAATTCAAAAAAAGGTATTTTCTATCGATAGTGTTAAGAATATATCGAGATATTTTATAGAGGATTGAAGATAATAATCAACAACCGCAGGCGGTATGAGTGCTCCATGGACTCCAGTTTCCTCTTCCGTTGTAGACCTTGATGGCACAGTTGAGGTTTTGAGTGGGATCGCAGGGGGCATTACCTCCACTGCATCCAGCCCAGTTGATCTAAATAAACTATAACATACGTGGTTGATTTGCCAAAGTCCAACATCGAAAGTGTTGTTGGTGTTATAGTTCATGGAGTTAGAATTGCCTGAACTTTCGTGGGAAACGATGCACTTGCAGCAGGCCTGATTCCAATTATATTTGGCACACCAAGCATTGATGTCAAGAATGTTTCTGGCGGTTCCACAGGGACAGTTGGGGCATTTTCCTCCTGGACAGTTGCCTCCGCAAGTGTCAGAGAAGACGAGGGCCACTAACAGCAACAAAATTATCACCTTCATAAGTTAAACTATATCTTTTAATATTAAATCTCCATGAATCCTACAATTATGGCGTTGTTCGAGACGAGATAAAATAAAAATAAAATTTGTTTTCTGTTAAATCTGATCTTTCCAGTTTCTTAAAGTTTATCATTGGCAAGATAACAAGTCAGGTCATCAACTTTAGTTCTTAAATTTTGAAGTATTTTGAGGGTGGCAAATGAGAGGTTTTGAAAGATAGTTTGGGAAAGCCACGGAAGCTATTCTAAAAGATCAGAAGTTTCAGTTCAAAAATATATTATTATAGTATATAGTATACTCTTAATCCAATAAGAGTCAAAAGATGAACAAATAATATATATCTAGTATTAGAATTTTGTAATGAATGATAATTATGGATTATCAAACGCAACCACTGCATTGGTTGTGAGAACTCCAAGCCTTCCAACCTTGAGCTGTATAAACTGCTTAGGCGCAAGCAAGATTCGTAGTTGGGTCACAAAGATCAACCGCATTTCCCGTGTTACTACACCAAGCCCAATTTATCTAAATAAATAAATAGTTACAGAGTTAATTGTTGCTACTCCAATATTGAAGGTATTTGCATTAATCTGAGCAGTTGTGTTGTAACTCATGTAATTGGCATTACCTCCGCTTTGATGTCCAACAATACACTGACAACAAGTTTGATCCCATACTGAGGATTGTGCACACCATGCAGTAACATCAACAGGGCTAGGACTTGTGCTGCAGGGGCACAAAGGACATGTTCCCCAAGGGCAGTTACCTCCGCAAGAATCAGAGAAGACAAGGGCAACCAACAACAAAAAGATGATCAACTTCATATCTTAAAATTATAGATTGTTATTTTTTCAGCTGGATTTGTAATAACATTTCAATAATGTCGTATCCTAATATTTTCATAACAAATTTTACACTTTAAAAAGTCAATTATCATCCGATTTTCACCTCCAGAAGCTTGATTTTGTGGCATTGATGCAAATTTCATATTTTTAATTTAAAGGAGTATCATGTTTTATTTTCCCTTTGGCAAATTTTATGTAAGCATACTAAAACTGGATTATTTTTCAAATCAAATGAAAATCAACAAGTCATGAATGAAGGGATTACTGAGGATGTAGTTGGATTTCTATTCCCTTTGGCTCTTGAGACACTTACAAAATCGTAAATACGTTATTGATAAAATTATGATGGGGAAAAAGCAAAAATATTCAATCATTCATGATCCGATACTTCTGGATTAGTCTGAGAAACCAGATAACAAAATATATTTCTTTTGATTACTCTTTTGATCAAATGATAATAACACGAAAGATAACTCAAAAACAATCACAAGCTTAGTTTTTAGATGATGTGAGAGTAAAAGAGTAGCTATTTTTATTCTATCTTATGATAAATATTCTTCTACTCCCTAAGTGAGAAATAATATGTATTAAAATGTCAATATAAAAGATAATATAATTAAGCTACATCATAAAATTAATTAAGTTTAATTATAAATTTAGATAATGGTTTTGCATATTCTTTTTGCCACAAAAAATCATTTTAATAACTTATAGCCAATATTATGTCAGTAATCTTTTATCAAAGTCTTCTTTCCTCTGTTAATTCTACTGTTTATTTCTATATTCATGGATTAAGAGCATAGCCATATAATTTTAGTGGGTACACTTGTATACTATATACTTTAATTATCGAAATAGTCTTTAAATCACGTAGATTGCCCTACCATCAATAAATTTAAATTCTCCGAAGTAAGATACTCTCCGTAATTGAACCAAATCATCTTTCTGAATTTTCTGAAGGCTAAAAAGAATGATCTTTCGCTGTTTTTTTTGCTTTGATCAAATAAAGAATCAATTAACCTAATTTTTATTTTAAATTTCCAGTAATCTTATCCTTTTTTGTATGGCAATCAGCCACAAATACTTTTTAGGGCCGATAATCTGCTTTTTCTTTAAAAAGAAAGTCTCCATGTAATAAATTTCAATTTTAGCTTTGAATATTTCTCCATAATATGCCATTTATTTACTTTAAGATAATTGATTTTTTAAAATTTATGTTCTTTTTTTATATTTATTTTCAGACCATTTAATATTAAGATGAAGTTTCATCTTTTTGAATGGCTTTATGATTTTTGTCCATCACTTTCTCTCCAAATTAAACCCTTTTTCTTTAAGTTATTATGAGATTGTATTAAATACGATTACGAATTGTTTCATTAAAAATTCTGGTTAGATCATTTTCATTATTGTGCCATTTTTGAGAATTCTTTACTTAAAAAATCATAAAGATTATTTCCTTCTTCAATGATCTCTTTCATTTCCATTTCCATGTTTTCAAATAGAATCTCTATGTTATTCCTTTGAGAGATATTCTAATAGTTTCGATTTACTGATTAGACTCCATTTTTAGTCAGCTGAATTTTCTAAAGTAATTTCTAAAATTAATCTTACATGATTAATAGTTCTCATTCATGCATTATTGTTTTTAAAATAATCTTCCATACGAAGCTATTATGCTTTTGCTTATCTGGATTTGATTTTAGTAAATTTTTTGTAAATATTTTTGCTATTTTTTTGTAGTCCAAATAAAAAATTAAAGAACCTCATACATTTCCTCCTTTGTTAATTGCTTGGCTTAAATACTCTTTACCAAAAACCTTTATTTTTTTGTTATGTATCTATACAAATCTTTTATAAATTATGAAGTAAATTTACTGTTATGCTTAATGAAGTCCGGCCAATTGTTTAAATATTGTTTAACATGCTTGAAGTATTGTTTTTTTGATTTAGTTGGATTGATAATTTGCGATTAAACATAGAAATCCGCGAGCTCATATAGACTTATTCCAATATGAATAATAAACTATTGATTCAATAAAATTTGGTCTCCATTTAGTTGCAAATTGCACTGATGGATACTCATAGCAGCATAAAAAGATCTCTCTTCTACAGCTTTGATCATCTAATTTTAAAAACAGAAACGTTTATAAAATTATAACTTATGCTTGCTTATACTTGAAGTATTAGAGAGATAATAAGTTAATTGACGCACCTCAAAAAGAATTTGCTTAAAAATAATTTTTGGAAAAAAAATAATATTGGATATTAATTTTAAATTTTTATTAGATTCTTATTTAAGAAGATGAATAAATGGTAGTAACTAGGTAACCATTTAAGATAATAAAATATTATTAAAAATTAAAAATTGAACACATAGTAGATATCGATGAATCATTTCTCTTGAGAGTGTTTAAGTAACATAAGAAACTTTTATCGATCTTGTTTATTAAATTGCAATTATTCATCTTTTGCATAATGGGTTTATTCGCCTTCTGCATTATAGCTGTATTCACCTTTTGCATCATGGCTTTATTACTTTTCTACATCCTAACTTTATTCGCCTTCTGCACCATGGCTTTATTCGCCTACTGCACCATGGCTTTATTCGCCTTCTGCACTATGGCTTTATTCGCCTTCTGCACCATGGCTTTATTCGCCTTCTGCATCATAGCTTTATTCCTTTACTGCATCTTCAAACGTTATTTTACCTTTTCTTTTTATCGGTTCTCTTTATTCTTTCTTTTTATTACAGTCATCAAGGAGATCCTAAAAATTGGAGAAGGTTTTCTGATCTAGGCTTTATTCCTTTTTAACTTTAAACTCGCCTTCGTTCTCCACATCAAGTTCATTTACCTTTGGATCACATAGCTTTTCTTTTCTTTCTTCCCTTTTTCCCTTCTTTAAATTTAGCTTTGATTGCTTCATTGTCAATAATTAGTATATATTTGACTACTATAAAATTGACTATATAAGATATGGCATTTTCTTTATATAAATAAAGTTAAAAAATAAGCCTAATCTTTATTAACTCCTCCTCTTAAAATCAATCGTCCCCTAAAATTATGTTAAATAATCAAAAGAATAATCATTGCTTTTCTCATCAAATCTGAATGTAGATGTTATATGGATTTATCAACTGAAAATTGTTAACTTTTTAACAGCTTAATCTATTAAATAATTTATTTAATTCAATTTAATTAGTCATTAACTTAAGAATGCTATTTATTATTACTTAATGATAATTCTGTTTATTATAACGAATAAATGAATTGCTCAGCTCATTAAATCATCCATATGCATCCTTGGATTGTCCCTGACGAACTAAATAATAGTTTACCAGCTAAATATTCTATTAATATTCATAAAAATCAGGTTGCTCCCACAACCCTTATATTCCTCTTCTCCCTTAAAACTGAAATGTTACCTCTGATAGCTAATTTCTCTTTCCAACTAAGAGATCAAACTTAGTATTCATCTCTTCCAATAGTATATCTCTCAGATCAGATATTTATTGGGTCATCAATATTTCAAATTGCTTATCTTCCCTACAGATAATCAAAACAATAAAATTAATTTACTCAAAGTTTTGGAACAATTCTGCGTGAGCAATCAGATGTGATTATAAGTGATGTGAATTGCAGTGGTACTCATCGATTTAAGGATAAATAAATTAGAAGCATGAATCATTTGGCAAAATAATATATCGTGATTAATGATAAAGAAATCTTTCAAGTGGAAATACAAGAACAAAAAATTGATTTAGTCAAAAAGATATAACTGCTTTCCTGCTCTCGGGATAGGATTAATCCTTAATTTATATCAAAACCACAAAAACAAGTGAGTATTAACCGCTTAGATTAAATTTTAAACTATCATCTATAAAAACTATAGTTCCTGCTAAACTCTGATAAAAATTGGTCCATCTTGGTGTGCTCAGTCCTTTAGCAATATCGAATTACTTAATGGCTAGAAGTAAACTCAATATAGTTTAAAAAAATTAAAAATGCTGGTCGCATGTTATCGATAGATCAATTAAACAGTATTTAATAGAATATTAATAAAAGCTGTGATCATCCAAGTCCTCTACAGGAATCAATCTTTAAAAAAGCTACTTCAAAAATTATGAGTGATATTAGTATCGATAATCAAAAGAACCTGAAAAATTATCTGAATTAACTAAAAGATAATTTTAATTCATGCATAATAATTTCACAGTATTAACTCCTCATCAAGAAATAATCTGTGCTTAAACTGCTGCAATCATATAACATTCCACCAGAGTATATCTCTTACGTGGCTATTGATCAATAGAAGAGACTCTTATAAGATCAAATCTGGAAGATAAAAAATCAAAATTAAGCTTTATAGGGTAAACTATTATTCAAAGAGCAAGAAATGAAGAGTTACAATACTCAGCTCTAATAATGCAAATCATAAATCGTGGAATTAACTAAAAAGATATCTCTTATAAAAGATATCAGCCAGTAGCTCATTAAAAGTAACCAAGCTCTTTAACAGGAAAAACAACATAGTAAGAAACTTCAGTTCGAACTCGAATCGCATCGTTATATTGAATCCAAAAATAAGGAGGGGAGAATTTAGTTGGAGAGGAAATATGAACTTTTGAAAAAAGAAAAAGAGGGGCTTCTGGTCGGACTGCAAGAGCTGACTAGATAAAATTTAAGTTTGCTGAATTAAAAATCATAATTGGAGAACGAAATTAACTAATTTAAAGATAAGATTAATGAGTCTCAATAAATTGAATCTCGAGCTCTCCGATGCATTGAAAACGAGGCTGAGATAAAAGTGAGACTGACCAGATATGAGAACTATGTCCGCGAATTGAAGATAAGTATGGCTTCATTTAAAAGATTAGAAATAGACAAATTTAACTACATTCTCGATCATAACTATAGAGAGTATGAATAATTGTAGGCGAATTATGCTCTCAACAAAAAAGAATTAAAAAATGCTTGGCAGAAAATAGAGGATCTGCAATAGAACTTGCAGAGTTAAAAGCTAAGATTGAAGTATTATGAAAAGATAGTGTTAAATTCTCTCCAAAATGAAACTATTCCGGAAGTGAGTGAAGAAAGCTCAGCGACAGATCGCTAAATCATCCAGAACAGTTGATAAGTTATCATTGATTAATACAATTTATATATCCTCATTTCTAAGAAAATAGATAATCTTTTGTATCTATAATATTAATATCTGTATTTATTTATGCATCGTTATGATTTTAATTTGATCAATGGCTAAAAGATTTATTGAAACAAGTTTGAGAGTTAAAGGAAGCTATTTTACATTTAGGTCATTGCTCAACAATAGATTTTTAATTTATTCTTTTCAAGGATTCTTAAATAGTTATTTTTATTCTTATTATTATTAAACATATATTTATGCTTACCAAATTCACAATAAAAAATTTATACGATAATATTCTTGGAATAAATTCACTCATCTGCATTGATTTCTCATCAATTTCTGCAAAAAATTACTTATTAAATTCCTATTGATTCATTTGTTAATAATGATATGATGTCTATCAATTTTATCTTGGGTTGATCAAACTATTATCTTGGCTTGAGGCTGACAACAATCATAAATGTCACTGTTTATTGTTCTATTTTTAAATATCAAAAATTACAATAAATATATATTATTAGTTATGCTACTTTAACATTAAAATGCTATTTATATTTCTTATCTGAAACGATAAACCTTCATTTTTAAAAAATACCTCTTAATTTCATCCTTCGGTCTATCTTCGAGGGAGATAGACAAAAATTGGAGTGATATTTTTTCTTGTTTTAGAATATCTTTGATCTGATGTAAGTTTAAAAATGCCAGAATAAAATTTGAAAATAAAATTCTGAATTTCCTATAAAATAATTTATGTGGAATGTCATTTTAACGCCAAAACAACTATGCTACTTTTTAAACTCCATCTTCGAATATTTATTGCCAGTTTTTGATTTTAATTTCATATATATATAAAAGGCTTAAGCTATCTTCACATGTTCCATCAATTCGAAAAAGGATAGTATGACTCTTACATGGCTCAATATCCAATTTTTCAATATTTCGAGCAAGGTCGAGGTAAATCTGTTAACATTTAGCAAATATTTTACAAACAATGATCCAACAGCATGAGGTCCTCAGTGAAGAAGTCACCAGTATGAAACAAAAGATTTTACACCTACAGCAATGCTGCCAGGAACTTTCTACATCAAACTAAGTAGAAAGAGAGGAAAATAAAGTTAATAGAAGAGAAAAAATGATTAAGGCTAGCAAAAAGATTTTTCGCAAGAACCAATCTTGCAGCTTTTAAGGATGTTCTCATCGTTATAGTTCAACCATCGCCTTAAATGCTCATATAAAAAGAGTGCATTGCCCTCACCCTCAGGATTCTTAATAATTCAATCCATGACTCATCAATAAATACTTATATTTTATAAATATTCTAAATGAAGTAATTTCGATAATATTATGTAATAACATGATATTGAAAGGAATTGTTTTGATGAAGCATTCCTATTAAAAAATGTTGCCTTTTTATCTAAATTTACAGTTTGTAAAAGATGATTGTCATTTCTCATTTTTTAGAAAGTGTTGAGGCTTTAATTTTCTCGATATAATTTTAATAACAAATAGAGAAGAATGAGTGGCTTCTTTGCTAATTGTCTCGGCTAAAGGTAAGAACAAATGATATAGCCTTAACCCGATAAATTTGAGACTATTCTCCCATAACCTCTCAAATTTAAAATAGCCAAAGGTCTGAACATATTCGATATGCTCATCAAGCACTTCGCTTAGCCTCGAAAAAAATAACAATATACTTTTCAACGGAATAACTTACGCTTCCTTACAGGAGATCATAGTCATTTACCTATTTTGTATTTTCCATCAGCATTTCCCTCTCTTTCTTTGATAGTTATTTATTGTCATGGCAGTGGTTCGACTCTAAATAACGTCTATGATTTTGCCTATACAATGTCGATCAAATACGGAGTTGCATTTCTGGCCTATGATTATACAGGTGATGGTTAAAGTTAAAAATAATTTGTCAGTTATTAGGATGATGTAAAAACAATACTGGCTTGGGTCATAAGGCAAGGCTATAAACTTAATCGAACAATTATTTGCGGCTTCAGTCTGGGGAGTTATTCAGCCCTCTGTATCTAAGGAGAAATGCCGAGATTATTAATTTCACCAGTATGCGGAATAATCTCGTTTTTCTAAACAGAAGCCGCTCGATACGAAGGTTAAAAATATGATAACATTAGCCAAGCACTAAAATTGAATACAAAAGCACTGATTACTCATTGCAGCGAAGAACTTGTTCATATTTCTCATGGAAAATTACTGCATTAAGCTCTTATGAAAAAGGCATCAAACAAAAATAATATTACCTTTTACTAAATTACTGATAAACTATTTTCCCATCGATCAGCTCCTTCTTTTTTATGTAATTTTTAAATAATGTAGGTAGTGTCCAAGGAGAAGACTTAGTTAGAACATTTCTCTCGTAAGTTTCAATCTCAGCTAAAAAAACTGAAATAAAAGACGCCAAAACTCTCATGGTGTTAAAATAATTGCAGAATCTTAAGGTAGTTGAGTGTTCTGAGAGTACTTAATAAAAAAAGCTTGATGCAACTTCAATTTGATTACTAAAATAAGTTTATTTAGTTTAAGTTACTTTGAAAGTTGATAAAGTTAAGTTTTTAATTGTTACTATTTATACTATTTATACATAAATGGATCGCAATTCAGAATTGCCAACATCCGCATTAGAAAAAGGAGAAGAGAAAGGTAATAGATTGCAAAAAACATTCAATTCTATCTTTCAATGTCTAAAAGATCAGAATTTTAACAAAATATATGCTCTAAAATAAAAACAATCTTTAGATAAGTCTCTCAGATAGTTTTTCTGCAGTCTAGCTGATCTCTGCAAAAGGTATATGCATTTAGTAAAGATATATGAATAAATTTTTGCATCCTGTGGTGATATTGAAGCCATCAACATTAATAAATTTCAAGATTCAATGGTAAAGCTTGACATAAGCAAGGAGGATCAGGAAAAGATAGGAAATATCATTGATGATATTAATTTAAAAAAATAAGAGCAAATAAGAAAGATGATGTAGTAAAAGAAAAAATTGGAAAAATAACTGAGCAAAGTCAAGCTTGAAACAAATGAGTTAAATCTTTAAAATCAGAGATTAAAAACTGAATTGACTTATTAAAAGAAAAAGATATCCTTGAAAGATTAATAACTGGCTAAGATAATGAAATAGGTATAAAATAGCAATTAAACTATTGTTGATTCTATTCGAAAGATAAAAGAATTAGAGGACTAGACTTTATAGCTCAGGGCTGAAAGAGATATTTCTCTGAGAAAATTAGAAGTAAAGCAAATAGAAATTAATTAAATAAATAAAAAAAAAACATAGATGGGCTAGTATGTGAAAAAGGATCAATCATACGATGTTTATTTTAAATATTTTATTGATAAAACTTACTTGCTGAACTAAATTGGTCTAAATACATCAATATCAACATCATTTATTAAGGAGATTGAAAAAATGATGGACAAAAGTATCAAAGGATTTTAAACAATATTCAGGCTTGATAAAAGTTTCAAAAGAGATACCTTTCATCAACAGGTAGATGGCAGGCCCAATATTTTACTGATTTGCAAAACAAGAGAACATAAAATATTAGGTGGGTTTAGTAGTTTTTCCTTTGATATATCTAAAACTAAATATTCCTAAAAAGAACTCAAGAATCAAAAAGCATTTCTCTTCAATATTGATAAAGAGGGACTCAACATTTTCCCTCTTAAATATGGATTCCAAAGTATCGAATACGACTTTGATTTTATCATATTTGGAAAAGAATAGTTAAGTCTATGCAGACGGACAGGCGAACTTGAAAGTTCATTTTGCAATAATACTAGGAAGCAAAATTATTACTAAGACATGAATTAAAAGCGTGTAAATTTTCTTTCTGACCGTAATCGTAAAATAACCAAAATAGAATTATTAACGTACTAAATAAATATCATAGTTTTTTGATAAATTTATTAAAATGGTAAATCTTAATATATCTTTAAATATGATATTTTCTATTGTAAATGATAATAAATTGTTTTCTGTAATTCTTTATTTATTGATAGAATAGGAATTGATATAATTAAAATATTTATTCTTCTAATAGTTTAATCTCTAATTATAATTAAGAAATTTTAAATTATTTAATTACCAAAGCTGATCAAATAACAAATAATATCATAATGAGTTATACTTTTGATGTTTATCAACTTTACCAAAAGTTTATACAATTTCTGTATATAAAAATTCAATAAATTTTAATAATCATTTCGGATATTAAGATTTAATATAGAAGGATATTATTGATGCAATTAATGTGTCCCTGAGGGTTTCTCATGCTTATTAATTCTTTAGTGTGATTATCTTCATTTTGATGTTTTTTATACAAAGTATTTTTTTATAAGATCTGTAAGGAAGGGTGATTTAAGGCTACTTTAAATTAGACTTAATTTCTTTAAGAGAAAGTATTTTTAACAAATCACTTGCTGAAAAGATTTTTCAATAAAATAATAATAATTCAAGTTTATCATCTCTTTCTATTTTTAATAAAAGTTTCAATTTAGAGGTTATGCTTATTGAAATCATATTTTTGTAGCAAATGTATTTGTTTATGAGATCACGAGATAAATTTTTAAAGAGTAATATTTTGTTGATGCAAATAAAGAAAAAATATATAATAAAACAATTGCAAATGGCAAATTTATGCTTTCAAAGTTAATTATCGTTATTGATAAATAATTATAATCTCTTAAAAATGATAAAAATGTTTGCTGGCATTATTTTTTTATGAAACTGTAAAAATAATTGTTGAACATGAAATCCATAATAGCTTGCCATGTTAATTCATTGCAAGGCTTGTTAATGCAATTTATTGTCTATTGCAATTATGCTACTTGCTCGGATATATTGCAACATATTATTCTAATTATATAATTACATATTAAGGCTCATTTATTTAATGTTTTCAGGATTCAATAAAGAAGAATTTGACCACTATATGATCAACTATCAGCCAGTACCGTACTTTGAACAGAATAATGGTAAAAATTATCGTTATTTAGTTAATGCTTTTCAGATTATCATCCAAAAACAAGAACTCCTTAATGAACAAGTTGCCATCATGAAGCAACAGATTTTGCGCCTACAACAATGCTGTCAAGAACTTTCTCGTGAAAAGGAAGCCCAAGAAGAAAAACATAAAGTCATTCGGAAAGAAAAACTGATTAAAGCAAGTAAAAAGATTTTTCGCAAAAATCATTCTTGCAGCTTTTAAGGATGTTCCCATTGTTATAGTTCAACTATAGCCTTAAATGCTCATATAAAAAGAGTGCATTATCCTCATGCATAAGACTCCTAATAGTTCGCGCCATGAGTTTCAAAGATATTTATACAATAAGAAAAAATTGATTAACACTATCAAATACAATAAAAACATCAATTAATATGATTTTTTTTACTTTTTACTGGAGGTTGGCATACAGAATGCTTATCCAAGCTTTTTGTTCGATTTTAACGCCTTCATAATTTATATATTCCCGATAATGGTACTTATATTTCTAAAAAATAAATATGTAAATTCCAAGAGTATGTAAAGTTAAAATTTAAAAAATTTACTCGAAAAAACAAGGTCTTAATTATGTTCAGAATATTTTCTCTCTGAAAGTTATAAAAATTCCTGAATGCTAATTGATTTATCTTGAATCTGAGTCAAAATAAAATTAGATAAATTTGAATGATAGCCTTCCCCCAAAAGCGAGCAATTGTCTTTGGTAAAATATCACGAATAAGCTAAAGATCAATGGCTTTATTGATTATGATCTATAATTCAAATCAGAAAATATTTAAAGAGTTAAATTAATAATTTAATATAATAGCATAGAATAATAAATTCATAACCACAAAGTAAACATAATAAAAATAAGTTCTTAACATTGAAAAGTGATTTTTTGTGAATAATAAGCAAAGATGGCCTAACTAATCCTTCCTTCCAAACTTCTATCGCAATATTAGAACTATTCCAAATCGAAATATATATATTTCTTTGAGAGAATAATTATAAAATACGCTTTTTATAAATCACAATTTAGTATAATAAAATAAAGTCATAATTTCCCATAAAAATTACTAAATTATAATTCCATTAAATATATTATTTTAAATTAATTGATTAAATAATCAGCAACAAGAACATTTTTAATCATTGAGACTCGTCTCCACTCCATAAACTAATGTTATCCCTCATCAGCTGGAGGATCATCGTGCATTATTTATAGTTCTATTCATTTACCGTATCAATGTTAGCAATTGCTTATTAGAATGCCCGATTCGCTAATTCAACGGCTCTCTCTTTTTATCCGCGAATCTCCCATAAAAACACAGACATATTCAAATGTAAGGATAATCTTACAGGATTAGTTTGTGGTAAATTTGATCTTGCAGTCTGCTCGGCTTCTGAGTAATTATTATTGGCTTGCTCAAGATAAAATTTTTCTGATTTACTATCTTCAGGAAATTAACAAAGATATCTATTGAAATCAGCTACCATTTTCTTGAAGAATACAATGGCTTCTGCTCCTTTGATGTGATGCTTATTTTGAAAGACTTCTTCTTCGATTAGCTTGATAAGATTATGACACGTCTTTGTTAATTATTTTTGAATATCTACTTAGTAATGATTGAGAGTTTATTGAAGAGGGTCTTCCTCTTTAGCTTTTGATTTTAAAGCTTGGATTACTTTTAATTCTGCTCGGCGAGAAGAAACAATATTTTTATAGGCTGATGAACATAAGTTTCTCTAAGCTGGAGTGAGTTACTCTTCGCTTAGGAGGATCTAATTTGCAAAAGTTAGCATTTATTAATATCTTTCGGTCTGTTGGGCTAATTTGGCAAGGAGAACGTAGTCCTATTTTTTAAAATCTTTAGCCTTCATTTAATTATGAAAAGTTAAGTTTAATAAAAAAAATTAAACATTGAAGTAATTCTTGATTATAATATAATATCTTCAAATTTATAAAAAATGGTGAAGAAAGAAAGAAATAAGCATGTTTGGGAGTCATCAGTCTTAAAACCAAGAAAGAAAAGATTAAGTAAGTAGACCAAATAATAAAAAGCCCAAGCGTAATAAATACGCTTATCATAGTCCATGCAAGAATAGCAAATAAATCCTTAGTAAAGCATACCAAAATAGCAAAACTAAGTTTATGATAACAATATCTAACAATACCAAAAAAGCAATATTGATGACTCTAGTGAAAGTTAGAGTAATCAAAATAATATTTTGGACGATTCACAAAGTGTTGATATTTTGAAAGAGAGGTTGAGTATCATAAAATAAGTTTTATTAAGCGATAAAGATGGTCAGTTAGAAAGTGAACATCATTAATTCATTGACTACAGACCTGAATAAAGATAATAAATCTTAATTTTTTTATAAAACAGAACAGAGTAGAAACATCTTTCATAAGCATCCAATTTAATGTGTATAAAATACATCAATTTAGATATTTATGGGATTCCCGGAAGTGGCAAAACTTTCATAATAAAAAATATCTTAAGTTCTCATGGTTGGCTTTCATAAACAAAATGGATTAACTGCTTAACTATTATGAATAAGGCCAGTCTAAAGAAGCAGAACTAATATGTTGAACTCCCAATATAATAAAGAAAATGGTTAATGGTCATTGATTAATTTGATCAAATTGAGTCCCTCCTGCGTGATAAAAAATTCAACTCTGAATTCAGGCGATATCTGCAGTCGATTTTACATAATGAATTTTCTGATGAATAGAATAAAAGAAAATATATATTTATTTCCAACAGGTCATATCAATAAATAGATTATGAGCATATCTCAATGGTCCAGCAAATGATCAAATGTGATAAGATTGTAGAAGTTCCTTTTCTACCGTAATTCACATTTTAATTAGATATAAAATCAGCTGCATCATAAATATCTTAAAGTAGAGAGCAATGATTATTAATTATAAAGCTGGAAAATCAGTATTTCCATCAAATTTTATCGAGCTGGCGACGAGGAAGATTTGCTCTACAACTCAGGACATTCGAAAAGTTATCAATTTCATAATTAGAAGCTATTAGAATATAGGTAATAACATTAATTGGGATAGTAATGAACTCAATAACCATTTGAAAATCAGCATTTTTTAGACTTAACACTATCAATAGGAAACGATTGAAACCAAAATAATTAAAAGAATGCCAGAAAAACCAAAAAATATATTTAAATTTCTGCTTATGTTATGCGAGCAAGCTTCATAGGAAAATAAGCCCTGTCTCATTGCAGCTATATATCGATAAGGACTTAAAATGGAAATTTCTCATCAATCCATGGACGTTATGCTGAGAGAATGGGAGTAGCAGGGGCTTATTCGTGTTTAAAACTACTATCAGAAATAAAAAGAGAGAACCCACAATCTTTATCAGCTGAAATCCATTAAAACGCATTTAATTTACAGGGAATGTCGTCATTTATTTTATTGATAATAAAACATAAAAGAGATTAATATTATGTTAAGTAATTTGCTCAGTCTTATATGGAGAACAAGATATTTTTTAATTAACTATTTTAGTTTAGATAATTATGGCAAGAAGATGGTTGCCTCCACGAACTACAAGAGGCCAAAAACCTGTCAGTACTCCTGCAGAATAGAACCACGATGATCTTCTCTACAACGCTATGTTTGGAGATAATCTTGATGACGAGGAAGACTATGTTGAGCGTATCAATACTAAGATTTAGAAAAGACAAAAGAATAAATTCGTAAAGAGCTATTTGTATCGAACATTAGAAACTACCCTTATAGTCGAGGGTATCATTATTTCTTCCCTTTGCACTAATTTCCAAGATCATAGGGACAATTTTCATATGCTATTGATTAATAAAATGCTTTTAAATCAACTTTTTTGCAAGAAGATGTATCGATTGGATCTTCAAGAGTGTGTGAAATCATAAACAGGACATACTTTTGCCTGCCTCCTCACTTGCCGCATCCTCATGAAAACAAAGAGAGTCGATGCAAAAATATATGTCATGGCTATCTTTTCGATTTGTAGGATAAAAAATACCATTTAGACCGAATGATTTACACTTTTAAAATGGTCTATGATCAGCTAGAGAAATTGATTGAATCAAACAAAATCAGTTAATTTAAACTGATAAAAAAAGATTCTTAGCTCAGAATCTTAATGGATTACTAAGTAGATATCGGCAGAAAGAAATAAGTTTTGTTGCAAAAGATAAAAGTTTTAGAAGAAAGGAAGGAAAACAACAAACTTTAATGGTAAAGTGAGGATGCCACTTTTTTGCATCACTCTCTCAATCAACAATTTCATGATCGAATATGTGAAATGAAAAGCTAAGTTAAAAGCTAGATACAATTTTAAAGAATTGGAGATTTGCTTTTTTCCAATGAATGCGATTTAAACAAAATAATTACCACTAAATCAGGAAATTTTACCTAATTTCTGAAAACTGTCTTCCGCTACTATAACTCTAACAATCCTGCTATAAGTTAAGAGTCCATTCGGATGCTTTCCGAAATATACACTACCAAAATAATAAATTAAGAGCAGAATATAATTTTTCCTGTTCAAATTTTCTCTTTTGGCTCTAATACTTTGATTAACAAAGTAAATTAGATTATAGCTTATCGAATCTTTAATGCTAGTGAATCAACATTTTATGCTGCTAAATTTATCTGGAAAAAATTGTTTAATGTTGATTTCAACCCCTATAAAAAATATCATGATAAGATCACATACGACCAGTATTGCGTTTTTGCCAAAATTGGCATCTAATAAGCCAAATCGTTTTTTACAGAATATCGAAAATCAGGAAAATAAGACAATTAGATAAAATATCCTTTCCTTGACCATCTTCTTAATCTTTAAGATCCTAATTCATTGACCAACTCAGACATCACTATTTTTCAGAAAAAAGATGTGACGCCCATCTCAGGAAAATAGTTTTTAATTGTTATTCTCTTTGATTGGATTTGTCAAGGATTTAATGAATTAATGCCTTTTTTGAAGGCAAATTAAAAATTTGAAGAAGTTTTTATTTCAGAATACTACAACAAGTACAGCCATGGATTTGTTGAAGCAGTCGGAAAGCCCATTGTAGGAGTTCTCAATACAGCCATTGAAGGCCTTCTTTAAATTCTGTCAAGATCAGATCCATTTTAGTAGCTTAATATTAAACTATTTTTCCAATTCTAAAAAGACAATATAGGAATTATCTGGAGGATGAAGGAAAATTAAGTTTGGGAAACCGAAAGCTAAAATTCTTAAAGAGTTATAAATGAAAATGATAATGCTGAACCAGATTAAGACTTGCATAGATAGTGGAAAGAAAATTGTGAGGATTAGTTTGATGATTTTGGTCCAATCAAAAAAATAAAAGAGAATTGATTTGTATTTGTTAATTAAAAATATAAACCTGTGTATTTATGGTTAAATTAAACAATTACTATTTCCAATATTTATCCAAGAGTAAGATCTGAATCAAAAAGAATAACAAAATAACAAAATACTCTATCCAGTCCACAACTTACTAGTTGGAACGATCAAAACTAAGGATCTCATCACATATCTAATTCCCGAGCAGACATAGATGGTCAAATGCATTTGCTAAATTAAATTTAATTGATTCACATCATCTCAGCAAACACCGTTTAAGTTCATTTGTATATTAGTATATAAAAATGGAATAAGAAGATAGCACTTATACCTATATTAATTTTTATTAAGATATTTTTACCAAAAATTCCTAATAATCTTTAAAAGGTATTTCTCATAATTTGTGATTGGGAGTATTAGGTCCACAATTTACAATTTGTATGCTCTTCTTAAATAATTTTATTTCCTTTTAATTATTATTTTAGTTTATTGTTGTCGCTTTATTTAATTGATATTCCATCATTGAATTATTTTTAATTTTCAAACAGAAAGAATTAAGTATTTTTATTAATTTAATAATAGCCGAAGTAAAGAACAATTAAGCAATTAATCTATGAATTTGATCTTTTCATTGTTATTTTACTTATTAGCTATAGTATTTTGTTTAAAAACTTCCTGAAATCTTAAACTGTATAAAATATTGTTTTAATAGCATGGAAAAATCATCATCATCCAAGATCATTAGCTTTTCTTCAACCAGATACTTATCAAGCTACATGTCAGACAGTGACAAAGAGAAGGACGAGTCAATATCAGGATTGGAAGCCATCTTTACTCATCCTGGTTTTTCCAATCGTACCAGTTCTGTATATGTTAACTAAATCAAAAGCTACTTGGATCAAGAGTTGCCTGCTACAATACGATAATTACTCATATAACCCGATCCTAATCTGCTGTACTCACTAAATTGCAGTGCTTTGTGGTTACTGCTGCGGCAAAAATTAAAGAAACTTGCGCAGTTTAGTCTCTTTGAATCGATAAGTGATAAAATTGTGTTTAAATATTGTCTAATATTTGGGTCCCTTTCAGCTCTTAACGATGCCAAATAAAAAATAATTCAACCATAACGTAAAAGACTCAGAGCAAATATCAAAGAATATGTAGAAGGTAAAGTTGAGCAAGAATCACGTCGTACTGAAGCAATAGCTTCCTAAATATAAAAATGTTCACTCTTTAAGAAGGCTATTGCCTCCAGTAAAAATCTAAATTAGACCAATTTAAGTACTCTGAAAGTCAGCCTCTTTAAATTAAAATTCAATGACAAAAGTACCAATATCTTCCTTCACAAAGTACTACCCATCTTATAAAGATGTTAATTTATTTGTCAAAAGTAATCCATGCACATGAAAAGGAAATGCAAGACAAAAGCAGTATTAAAATTAGAAGCGTGAATCAAATTGAAGGCTCATATCGCGAGGCTTGTAATATAGTTCTTCTTTGTAACTACCTTAATGTATATTTGGTATTCGGAGATTGGATTAATAATCTTATGCTGCATTAATAGATTGAAAAACTTCTGTTTATGAACTTGATGAAAGAGAAAGGAGCGCACATAATCCACCGTGTTTTAGACGACGCTCCTATTGCTACAATTTTAAAAGAAATTACACTTCTGCAAGAGATTTACGCTGCAAAAAAATGATGTCTATTATCAATCTTTTTAGATAAGGATAGTATATCTTTAACAAGTTTGAATAACAATATTAAAATATATCCAACATAAAAATACTCCAAAATTAATGTTAGCTTTAATATGATATTGGAAATATATAAGGAATTTTAATCAATTCTATTTAAGCCCAAACCACTTTTAAAATCGTAAAGTAATTTGACTTTTTATTGAGAACCACATTGTAACATATATATAGCAAGCCCAACGGACGATGAAAGACACTAGGTTCAAAATGAATGTTTAGATCGTGTAATAATGATAACCGAAAAGAGGAAAAAACGGCTATTCTGGTGAGTGGCACAGCGCAAAATTCAAGTTAATTTTAAACCAGCGACCAATTAACATGAGGAAAATTTACTGATAGATCAAGATAGTACCAAAAGCGCACATTTGATTACGAAAAGTAGGTCTAACAACTCCATAGCGCCGATGGAGTACTAATGGTCCAAGAGGCAAAATAATGAGATGCTCAACATAATACAGTATAAATTCACCAAAAGTGATATCTTCCAAATGTGGAAATAGGAAAGCAGCAACAGCACCAAAAAGCCATCCACTCCAAGCAGTATGAAATTTTCGTATAAATTAACTGCTGTTGTCTTTAGTATAGAGCAGTACGAGTAATAAGGCCAGAGAGATATGGCATGGATTGAATATAAAGAACCCTCGTTTGGTTGAAACCTTGTAATAAATTGCAAAAAGCAAGCAGATGAACCCAATTGCCAAGTATACCTTTTCGAAAAGATTTGGAAGTAGCTTCGGTATTTTTTGATTGAAGTCAATGAGTGTGTGACCCCAATTGCGTAAGCATAGCAGAAAAGTGATTGCAAAAGTAAATGAAACCAGATAGTGATAGAGGGGAGGAATTTCCTGATAGCATTCCTCACCTCCAAACTGCCTGATGTTTGCTTCGAGTATTCCTGAAGCAAAGTATTTTTTAAAGATATCCATTCACTTAATACTAGCTAATTATTGTATTGAATTGATATCCTTATTAAAATTTGAGTTATCAATAATAATGGTAACGATTCAAGGTTCATAAGTTTAATGAATTTTTATTTCTCTTATCCTATTAGCTCGATCTACAATCGCAAAAAATTGATTTAGAGATATTCTAACAGCAGCAATAGTAAAATATATTTTTAAATACTTCTTTGCGATAAAATATATTAGTTTAATCAATTCTTGGCTCATAAATTAATATTGTGGCTAAATTCGGTTGATCCTTATCCCTGCGTTGATTTATATTAAAAAGTTATATAGCTTATATAATTTTAATGAGATGGGGGACTTATAATCAATATAATATATTTTTAATATCAAGTGCTATGCAAAGCAATAATCATAAATTGCTACGTACCCTTGTCAAAAACTCTATTTCTCTGGTCAAAAGTTATAATATCAAGGAATCACTGGAGAGTCAATGTCACAATCAAGGAATTGTTAAAACTTTGAATTAACTCAAACTTGAAGAACTGGATTTAGAATAAGCCTATGGAATAACCAAAGGTATTGGCATCCGCAACCTGTTTGAGTTAGGTCCGATGAGATTAACCATTTATTACTTGCCCCAAGGAGAAATCATGAAGCTCCATGATCATCCAAGAATGTAAGTCATTAACTACGTCATTCATGGCAAGATGGAAGCCAAAATATATACCCGTCTCAAGTAAGGTCTCTACAACAAAGAAACTTCTGTTCTTGAGAACCGATCAATTAAATTTATTGATGGACTGAGAACAAATAAGGATAATTTACATGAATTTAGGGCCATTGAGCCTACTTTCTTCCTGGATATTATCTTTCCCGACTATGATTTAAGCAGAGAATGTAAATTCTTTGAAGAAGATGGAAAAATCAACGAAAATAATCTTAAACTAAAACAATCCTTTAATTATACTGTTGACTTTTATTAACTTTGAACTTCTACGCAACCAACGAATTGTTTAATGATAGTAGATTTCCTTTAATTATTAAAATTGTTAAATCATTTAAAACTACCAATTTATCTAATCTATCTTTCCATCAGGTTTATCTTCTCCATAAAAGACGTCTATTTTTAACGAAGAAGCTTCTCGTAAACACGAATCAATCGGTCTTTCTATAACTCAAAACCTTAAATTAATTATGCTCTCTCATTATTACTAGTTCTGATTATTTACTCCATTTATAGCTAGTATTTTTTACATTGCTCATTCGATACTTGCTTAGATACTGTCTATCTATCAATGTTGAAGTCCAGGTAAGCGCTCTTGCGTTTTTATTTTTATATAATTTGCTAGAGAGTTTGGATATGATTCATTTGAAGCATGCCTTTTTCTCTTTCATTTTGTTGCTCAAGCAAAACAGATTCAAGTTCATCTCTAAGCATAGCTTAGTTTTTCTTTGTCAGCAAACTCTCCTCTTCCAGCTTAGCAAAGTTATCGTTGAGTTGTTAAAAGTCAATTTAAAGTGCCTGCATTTTTTCAAGAAGAGTGTAAATTTCATCTTGTTTGATGTGGTGTTGAACATCCATTTCTTATTTGTCCTTTGACAATTTATTTTTGTCAGCTTATAGAATCTTTATGAGTTCAGACATGCGCTTGAGCTATTTAGATGAGTAATCAGATAATCGATTATACTCTCCTTTGATGTTGGCAAGCTAAATTTAACTTTCATTCAGTTAATTGGAAAGTTTATGATAAAGCTGCTCATACTCTGCCTTTTCTCTGCAGCAATTTTAATACTTTTCCAATAGGTTTTGCAACTCCTTTTCCTTGGCTATCAATGCTACCTCCATCTTTTTAATGTTATCAATCTGTGAATCAAGTTGTTCCCTAATTAATCCTCCTGATTGTTTTAACTCAATAATAAACTGATTCTTTTCCTGCTCAATTTTTAACAAATTCACCCCCATTTCTTCCTTCTCTTTATTCAATAATTTCAAGTTCATGGAAAGCCTCGCAATCTAATCGAGATGAAAAAGAGCTCCCTGCTGCAAATCATTATTTTATTTTCTCAGTTCGGTGACCTCGTAGTTGAGAGTATCAATCTCTTTCACCATTCGAATTTTGCTATCACTGTTTATGTAGTAATTGCTTTACAACTATTTGTTCTGCTCTTGGATTCGGTCGTTTAGGATTTTTATTTTATTTTAGTAGTTACGCTCAAGTTAATCTAAATGCTGCGATCTTGATTTCTTGTCGTATTAGCACTGATAAGATAACTCTTCGAGAAGGGCTTTGTAGGATCCCTCCATCTGCTCTTTTTTGTTCAAGATGTCTTTCAACTCATCTATAAGAGCACCAACTTCCTTATTATACTGAGCCTTCGTTTAGACCATAATTTCTTCATAATTTTATTTTAGCTTTAACATTTCTCCCATCATAATTTAGCTTTGCCCCCTAAGATCAGTATTTTCCTTGCGTAACAGATTGAGCTCATCTCCGTAGTTTCTGTTATTGTCAATGAGGATGGCAACGTAATTTTAAATTTCCGTCATTTTTGAGATTTTATCTCTTTGACACTTCCCCTCAGATCCGTAGTATCTATCTTATCTTTAAAAATCTTGATATATCCGTTGTGTCATTATAATATTTATTAGTTTTTATAATTATGATGATAGTTGTATTAATCAGGAATTCGAAATGACTTGTTCGATCTTTTCCGACATCATCTGTATTGCCTTCGTTTTCCTACTATAACAGTTATTTTCCTATGCTTTTAAGTTGCTCGTAAGCGACATAAACAAAGATTTCCAGATGAGTTTGCCCTTTGTCATTTGCTGTAGTTTGAGAGAATGATACCTCATTTATGTCCTAAGTTCTTCCTTTTTGCACTTCTAATTATCCTTTCCCTCTCTAATCTTTTTTTAATATTCTATTTTTAATTTTCTGTGCATCTCATTAATTATTGCAACAGACCCTCTCACGAATGAAAAAACAGAACTGATATCTTCTTTCTTTTCGCAGGCTAAATCAAGAGTTCTATATTGTAGAATCAATGAGAAGCACATGTTAGATGGCACTTTGCTGTACATGTGACGATGGGTGATCTTTCCATACACAACTCCGATTATATTTGGCGTCTTCCCTAATTAGCATTTCATATACATCGAGTACCATTTTAAATTGCTTCTTTCTTGGTATCCCATCTGAGTTCTTCCTCATTAAATTGTACAAATTTTAACTCAAAATTTCGATTATTAAAATTGTACTTAATGAAATATTCGCCAACCTGACAAAAAGGTGCATATATCTAAGTAGTGAGAATAATTACTTCTTAGTTCTTGAGTTACGAAGTTTTAATATATTGTTCATACAGCTTCGGAGAATACTTAAATTTATTGTGAGTTAGTGAGCTCTTGGCCAGTATGTTACTAATGCTACTGGCATTCTGAGAAAAGACATCTTAGTTATCAATGAAAAAGCTTTTAGATGTGATGATGTACTTGAAAAAAATAGTTTCTCTAACTCGAGCAAGCACATCAAAGTTATTTTCATAATAAATGTTTGTAATGGCTGACGCAATGATATTGTTGATTTGTTCTAATTTACTGATGCTTTCAGCTACAGATTTCCTGCTTTCGCTGAGATGGAGTTTGAAATCATTTTATAACAGGTTGCCAATTGTCTTCTTCTCGCTGATAGTCATGAGCATAAGAGTGATTGACCGTTATTTATCTTAAACTTATGTTTTTTGCAGTGTATTCAGCATTTATTTCTATTTTTGCATCAATAACTTTAGCGCACAAAGTAGAGGCTGCCTTTATTTGATAAATTATTAAACTGTTTGCGAATTTTAAAGCTATGCTCTTTTAAGAATTTGCCAAGCCTAATCAGCTTTACCATTACTTAACTTTGCAAGTCCGATTATTTGTTTAAGAGAGTTATTCTGGTTGGTATTGCAATTATTTTTGACTATCTTTTAAACATCCGCAATTGCTAATTGAAATAAACTGTTTGCATGGAACATAATCTTGAAGAGATATTGCAATTCTTACACATTTGCAATGTTAGATATTATTCTTTTGGTCGAATTAGTAATGTTTTCAATATTGGATCGCTTTATCTATTGGGCCAGTCCAATTCCCATGACCTTTAATTTGAGCAGCCTCATGTTTCTATATTCCTAACTACTGATTTTCTGTTGGTTTAGATACTCATCAATCTTTTTCTATGTGTCGGTGAGTTCCACTCGTGTGACTCCCTCATTCAAAAATAGTAATTCCAGCATGAGCTTTAATTCTTTGTTTTGAAGTTGCTTGACCTCGATGCCGAGTAGTTTATGATTGATATTTATCTTCTACCTGCCTTTAAGTTTGGATATCAACGACAGCTGCCATTTCATAACGTCGTGCCTTTATAAATCCTTCATTAATTTATTACCAAATGAAATAAAAATAATTGAATATTAAGATCGATCAAATAGGAAAATAATCACATTGCTTTATTGTAAATAGTTTGATCAATACAAGATTTATCCTTTAAATCGGAGAATGCAAATAGTTTACGAGATAAATAAAGACAATCGTCAGGATCTTAGCTGAATTATATATTTATGGTCTAAATCATTTTGGCTTTTTGTCCCTTACAATCTCCTTAAGTAAAATATAGCAATGAGGTTCCTCCAGATCAGTGTAGTAATTCTCCAATTTTTAATCAATCAAAAAACCGCAAGACTTATAAAATTTCAGTCCCACCTCGTTCAAAACATGCATGTGCAAGTAGATACCTTTAGCTTGCGAGTTTTAGGCCAAATCTTTTTCAAGATTTGTCATCATTTGTCGACCGATTCCATATTTACGGTAGGGTTCCAACACTCCAAAAGTAAGGATATAGGCATGCGCTTGCTGTTTATAGTCCTCTATTCTTATGGTGTATGCTCCAATGACTATATCGTTGTAATATGCAAATTTAGAAAATTTGGTATATTCATTGGCTATCTTCATGTACAGTCCTGTGGAATATTTAACAGGGAAAGTCTCAAAATTCAGCTTCCGTAGCAAGTTGATGTTCTTGTCATTGATTTCACCTAAAGTGATAGGCAGTATTTTTTTGTGTGTTTCACTCATATCGATTATATCAACTTTATTAAATTAGTATCAATAAATACAAAAATTAAATAATCAATATCGATGCTCACAGCATCAAATATTTTTAGAGTTGTAGGGAGGATAATAATCGTGGGCATGATCTTAACCCTTTGCGCATCTCGATGGTTTAGTCCATAAGCAATTGTTCGTCTCTATGCGTCATCTTATTAACACTTTCGTATGCTGCTTTATATGAAAAGAGTATATTCGCTACCAGCAACAAAATATGTAAGCTCTCTCTGAGGCAGATGATGGATATTTTTAACCAGTTAGTATGGATCGATTTAGCCTGCGAAATCTGTATGGCAATACTCATTTTGATGGGACGAAGAATGGGAGGGTGGATGATGGCCGGATGGTATTTGATTAAAATAGTAGTTTGTTACTCCCCCTATCTGTTCAATACTCCAAGATTGCCTTTCACCTATCGTGAGAGATTCGATGTAGAGTATAAGTCATTCAGATAATTCGGCATTTTGCTATCTTCTCAATAGCCCTAAATCTGACTCAAAAGGACAAGCCCTATCCTATTATTAAATAAGTATCCTCATCAGTGCCAAAAGACGAGCAAATTAATTAAAAATAAGACTGATTTTATAAGATTAAGTAATCAAAAATTACGAGTGTCCAATTGGGTGCGTTATCTTTAAATGTTATAGTTTAGCTCAGGGGAAACAATTTGTTCATTGAATTGTATCTGTCCTACTTTGTCTGTTAATTGAGTTTGACGAAAGGGAATTTCGAATAAATCAGGAGCAGTTGGTACAAGCCAATAGGATTTCCCGAAGACTTCTTAAAAATTTTATTCCCATTGATCTTTTTTGAAAATTGGCTGAGTAGTAGCAAACTGTACATGAGCTTATATTGTTGGAATAAATGATTCGAGAGTAGTTACATTTTAGTTGAGTCCATTTATCTGAGAAATCAGCAATACTCCGATCGATAGGAATAGCAATAACGCAAATATTCCTACTGTGCCCATCAGGTATATTTATACATCATCACCGGCCAGTGAAACATATTTCCAACTCATCAACGCATCAACCAAGATACTAATCCACATAATTCCGAGTCCTACCTGAATAGTGAGAGATAAACAGTCGCATAGAGCAAAAAAAGAATAAAGAATTTGTTATTGTACCGACCAATACAGTTTCCCACCCATGGGCAGTGGTGATCCATTCTAATTATGCATCTTTAACAAATTTTGCAATGATGAACTCGGGGTAATTTCACTGTACTGCACTTATCGCAATAGCTTGTTTCAGTAAGTTATTGTATTTAATGCTAACTAATTGCTACTGATAATACTTATCGTATGTTCGCTTCTTGCGTCGTTATTGTTTTAGTTTTTTATGCCTTTCAGAATTTTACATGAAAGTTGCCATTTAAGTCAGCGAATAGTTTTTGTTCTTCATTGATATTAATATTACAGTATTTTGATCAGGATGGCCTGGCTATGTGCAAACAGCTCGAAAGTAACTTATAAAGAGCAGAATAAGGACAACCATGAAAATGGGGGAAATCAGACAAAAGACTATAAAGTTCTTAATTTTTGATTTGATACATATTGGAAGAGAAGTGATAGGTAAATTGCGATATAAGTGGCAGCCATAGACACAATGATGAGTGTTACGATGACAACAAAAACGCAGCCTTCCGGGGTCATTCGTATATTTGTGAGTAAATAATATTTCGACAAAATTATATGTTTAAAATTTTAATACCATATTTTCCAGTGATAACCAGTGATAAGCCAATAGACAATGAAATTTTTTGAGTTAAATTTGAAATCAGCTTAAGTTAATCAATTGATAGATTTATTTAATTTATGAACAAAATATCCATCGTGCTACTCGCATTGATCTTTGTTTTCGCACAGAGTCAAGACGATATTTTCACGAAATATTATGCTGAAAGTCGCAAAATAGCAGAGGCAATGACCCTCGATCAAAAAGTAGGACAAATGATACAACTTGACATTCACGGAATCACCAACTAATAGAAAGAAACGACTAACCCTGAATAAGCTGTTACTCTTTCACTGGGCTCTCTTCTCATCAGCGGCGAGGCAGCCCCCACTTAGAATGGAAATTTAGCAAGATTTCCACTTCTCAATTAATATGATAAGCGCATGCAAACTTACCTGAAAGGCACTGAGGCCAACTGGAAGAAACTTACAGATAGATTCCAAAATTTGGGAATCACCGTTTCCACAAAAGACAGTGGGAAGTATAAAATTAAATTTCTGTTGGGCACTGATGGAGTTCATGGAGATCAGCATACAGTTGGCAATGTATTGTTTCCTCACAACATCGGATTATCCTGCTCAAGAAACTAGGGACATTTTGAAAATGTAGGCTTTTGGACAAAGCAAGGAGTTAAAAGATCAGGATTTAACTATGTTTTCGCGCCTACATTGGCTGTTAGTCACAACCCTCAATGGGGAAGATTTTACTAAACTCTTGGTCAAGACGATTCCTACATTGAAAAATATGGTCAATCTTTTGTGAAAGGTCTACAAGATGTCAGCAATGGAAAAATAAATGGTGCCCTCGGTTCTGCGAAACACTTCTTTGGAGATGGATCGACTCTTTATGGTTGCAATATGGGAACCTCTCAAGTTCTTAACTTTGAGAACTATATTAACCACAATGTAAAGGGATACATTGGTAGTGTGAAAGCTAACGTTGGATCAGTAATGATTTCTTACAGTTCAGTTAATTGGGTTCCAAGCGCAATCAACAGTCAATATTTGCTCAGTCTTCTGAGATAGGACATTGGATTTAGAGGTTTCACTATTTCAGACTATGATGATTTGGAGCGAATGTACAACAGCCTTATGCCTCGAACATTTATGAATTTTACTGATGAATAATCGGCATATGCCACAATGGTCAATGCAGGCACTGATATGTTTATGCTCTCAAAAAAGGCAACAGTTGAAAGATTGTTCAAGCATGCTAAAAAACAAGTGGAACGAGGTTACATACCTGAGGTGAGATTGGTTGATGCTGTTACCAGAATATTAACTGTAAAAATGGCAATGGGTTTAGTCTAAAAAGTGCAGCTCGATGAGAATGGGCAATAAATTTCCCAGGAAGTCAAATAATAAAAAGTGGAATAAGTAAGATACCCTTTAACTTCATCAGGTAATGAATATCAGGACAGTTTAGCGGCTGTGAGGGAATCATTAGTGCTTCTTAAAAATACCAACATTTTACCAGCCAGAAATCTGCTATCAAGCATAAAATATGTTGTTTTAATCGGAGAGAAAATTCATAATCTCAATGGACTCACCAAGATAAGACTTTTCAGAAGTTATGATAACATTGGTATGCAAAGTGGTGGATGGAGTGTTAGATGGCAAGGTATTGAAGGCAATGATTTCTGGACAGGAGATCTCAAGACCAAATCTAATGCATCATCAATTTTAGACGCATTAAAGGGGCTACAAAAGATAAACAATTTCTAGCTTATCTTCCCTAATTATACCAATATCAACAATGAAATAATAATAGAACAAGATCGGAATAAATTTTTGAGTGATCTCAAGACTAAAAGAAAAGATATGAACTCCCGCAACACTTTGGTTATTGGAACTTTAGGTGAATTTCCTTATGCTGAGTCTGATGGAGATATCAATATTCCTTATTGTAAAGAGCAAGATAATCCTGGATGCACGTACTACACAGGGCAGAATCCTTATGCGCCAATGGAACAACTTAAAACTTTGAAAGCAGACTACGTCAAATTTGACAAAGATGTGCTGTCGACCATTAAAGATCAAGACAAGAATATACCATTAGTGAGTGTGCTGCTTTCAGGAAGACCGATGCTTATTGATGAGATTTATGCTTCCTCCGATTCGATTATAGCTGCATGGCTGCCAGGCACTTCAGGAGGGCAAGGAATCGTTGATGGCATCACCGGAACCTACATAATTCGTCCTAAATCTTCAAACAATAAGAATACATTGTCGATGGACTGGCCTCGGGATATGGTACTTATTTTTGTATGTAGAAAACTCTTGAAAACTTCCCAATCTACAGCGCTGATGGCATTATTCCTAAAATAAACAGCCCCCTCTTCTCAGTAGGATTTGGTCTTTCGACAGATGGAAATCAAAACTTAAATTCTATATGATAACATTTACATTCATGAATCATTTGATATCATTTTAGTATGCAGAGAAATACTTAAGTGCTAAAACACTTTATGGCTATTTAATTGTCAAAAACAGGAGAAAGTTTAATTTATGAGATTTATTGAAGTGTTGGCTTGAATCATGCGAAGTTATAATTTTTAAAGTTAGAGAAATGCCACCTAAACCTAGACCAAAAAAATAGGAAGAACCTGATGATGAATTCATGAAGATGGTCGCGCCATAGTTGGAAAGCAACTTAAAACTTTATAAAGAGAAAGTAGGAGAAATTAAATCCAAGAGAAACTATATCCAAATGGATCGAGATATGGTCGAACAATTTTATCACAACACCTAACTAGAGATCCAGGAAATCCTCACTGACGTCCTAAATAAGGAGACGGAAGGTTAAAACATGCAATCTAATCATAACACCGAGGTGAAAGTATTTTTGCAGAAATTGAAACTTCTGTAATATGAGCAATAGAAGGCAGACATGAATATTGAGAAAGATGGAGAGGATGCCAAAATCAAGGAGAATAAGTACTATGAAGACAGAATGAAGGATATGAAAAAGAAGAAGCAGGACCTCAAAAAAGATCTCAATGACGAGGAGAAGAAATATATATAGAAAACTGAAATTGTGGAACAGGACCATAAGAAAAAGGAGAATTACGCTAAGGAGGATCAAGATTCACAGTTAATTGATATTTAAAAAAATTACTAATCGAAGTTAAACAAAATGAAAGAGGAACTTGAGCTGAAATTAAGAGTTGAAATTCATGAACTGGAAGAAAGAAAAAATTTGCACATCAATGAACTGATGAAAAACCACGAGGAAGCTTTTGCCGAATTAAAAAACTACTATAATGAAATTACAAGGGACAATCTAAAGCTCATTAAAGAACATAAAAACTAAATCAAGAGGATCAATGAGGAATCAGAAAAAAATAAGAAAAGAATATTCGAACTCAGGAATGATAACAATCAACTCAAGGAGCCGTTGAGAGAGAGAGGACTTGAAAGAGATAAACTTAAATCGCTACTTAGACAGTTTGAAAAACACAAGATGAGTAGAGAAAATTACAGGAGCAAGCTTATCACCATCAAAGAAAAAGTTATCAAACTTGAGAAAGAGTTAGCGTAGTTGAGTGAGAAGTACGATCGGGTTGTGATGGATAAGAAGGATCTTAAAAATAAATTTGACAAACTCACTGCTGAAGTCAAAAAACACGCAGAAATAGATAATGTCGTCCTTTCCCGTAAGTTAGAAACTGAAATCGAGCAGCTAGAACAAAAAGAGGCTCAGCTTCATCAGTTAATGCAAAATTCTGCTTTGTAGCCCAAAATTGTTGAGGAAATCAAGAACAAAGTCAAGGATTCTATTTAAAGCAAAAATTTGGCAATTAAAAACCTCAAATATAGTATTCACCACGCCACCAAGGCCTACAACGACGCAATAAGAGTGTATGAAGCTAAACTAGTGCAATTCGGAATTCCAGCAGAGGAGTTAGGTTTTCAACCCCTACCCACTGTCACGAGCACAATGCCAGCAGGTCTCGTCTCAAGTTGATTTCACCATCTATTATTAATTCAGTTTAAAAGTGCAAATATGCAATATTATTTTATTAAATTCATCCGAAATAAAATGCTAAAGCTAAAACTATCAATTTTGCTGTAATTAAATGTATTTCTATGAGTCAGTAGTTTTACTTAACTCTGGAATTAATTTCTCAGATCGTGACTGTTTCAGGTAATAACAGATCTCTCTGATCTTTTCTTACATAAAATATATTTTTTTCGGCGGGCCTCTTCCCTTGAAGTATTTATTCATCAGAAATTATTCCATCCGATCGCAAAGCAACTATATTTCTGGTAAACTTTTCATGAAGCAGTCTAAGATGGTCCAGTCACACTCCTTGTATCTTCTAATGAATACATCGATAACAAAGAACATATATTTGTATCCCAACAGCAACTCATTTCTAATTGCAACGTAAAAATCCGAGAAATACAGGTTGTCTTTTAAATAATACCTGCCCACTGCGTTTAAGAGGTTGTTTACATGAGAAAAAAGCAGGCCGAGAATATTCATAATTCGAAACAGATCGCTCTGATAGTTTCTAAATTAAATTGTTGATATTTTTTCCATTTTTAAAGCTCTTCGGAAGACGTCACTAACTGATGGCAGTCTTATGAGATATGTTTTGCAGCTGATAAGAACTTCTCTGATTTTTAAGTAGTCATTAAATTGAATCTAGCTGATATTTTGCTGGTTCAACTCCTCTAATGCTTCCAGATACTGGTGGTCGTATTAAGTCACGCGAATGATATTGAAGATAAGAGTTAATATTTTGATGATTGAGGCGCAATTGTCGACTTTGAATAAACTTCGCACTAATTCTGCAAACACTTCAGGTCCAGAGCATCCTTTATCCGCAGGAATGACTATTGCTTCATATATATCTTTTGGTAAAGATTCGTAGCTACTGATATGAGCTTCAGTCAATATTTTTTAGCATATTTATGCGGGAGTGCTGCTAAAATTAAGGGTAATGAGGTTGTACAGCATATTCATTTTATTGATAATAGCGATGATAGGTGTTATAATTTTATATCCCGATTTATAGTAAATAATGGCAGCTTCATCCAAATAAAAAATTAATACAACTTAACCTAATCTATTCAATGAAATAAAATTGAAGAGCTGGCTTAACGAGCAAATAAAGCTATGTAGTTTGACGCAAAAATAAATGAATAGGATAATTAGTCAGCTTATTTTTGATAGAGTGGAATTTATCATTGCGGGTTTGGATTGAATACTAAAGAGTTGTCACTGCGATTGGGAGATGGTAGCTTGGAATATTAGCCGCTTTCAGTCCTTTAGTAAAAGTGGCTACTATTATTGACTGCTGGTGATTCCTCCTGAATTATAAAAGTATCGATCATTTTTACTGGATTCACTGTCTCCTCGATCATAATTACAGAGTTCCCTTGGATATTAAACTAGTTTAAGATGTTTTAATTGGTGCAATTAAAGACGGTACTCTTAATTTGAAGTTATTCATACAATTTCACAATCTTGAACTATCTAATCACCATTATTAGATCGAGGAGGAGGGCTACTACAATCAAAATAGATGCCAAATATAATGATAAGAGAGAATGAGACAATTCGACTAATAGAAGCAAAGATATATTAGGTAGGATGTTAGTAACAAGCCACAGGCGGGGCTGACTTTTTTCCAATAGATTGAGTTACAACACCAGGAATAAGCTTTCAAAGATGACAACAACTGAAAAGAGGTAGATAGGGCTAAAGTGTAATAGCGATAGGCAAATTCCCTTTATTAAAATTCTTAACTTGTAGATGTGTACCTGATCTAAAACCAACGAATAAACAGATTCCACCAGAATTAAAAAGAGAATTATTATTCCTGTAATGTAGAAAGTTGAGTTTAATGTGAATTGGGAGATAGAATTGTAGATAGCGCCTTGCAGGCAACCCATTCCGGCAACTATGAGACCTGGCAAAAAGAAGTTATAAAGAACAAGACAAAAAATACCTGCAGCGCTATTGTCACATGCCTTGTAAATAATTAGCAGAACAGTTCCTAATAGAGCAAAGAGAGCTATTGGGAGAAGATAAGTGCTTGCTAGACTCATAGATACATAAAATATTCGATAAGGAGAAGGTATAATTTCGGTAGGTAGTGATAATTCGCTCGCAAAATAATAATTTAACCAAGGAAGATCTGCCATCATAAAGCCATAGCAATAGTTTATCAATTCAGCATAGGCAGGGTAGATTGCCAACGCTGGGCATTTCATGTATAAAACATGAGCAATTAGATATCCATTATTCTTTTCTTTGGGTAGTACCACCGCTTTGGCAGAATAGAAGAGTATCATGTACAGAGTGATTACTAATCCAAATATCCAATAATTATAAGATTTTATTTGCCCAAGACTTGCTATAAATTAAGGTTAATTGATATTGTAGTTCAGATAAAGAGCACCAGTATGATTTGCTGATGGAAGGACTGAGCTCACTGCGCTCGAGGTCATGGTCAACTGAAATATGGCATTTAATTGAAGATTACTCTGGCTCTACGAAAGCAGACGCTTATTGAACAACGATATTGAATTATAAGCATCTGAATTTTAAAAGTCAAAGGGGTTGTTTGTATAAAATATGATGCTAGTTGAATGTGGTCCCCACTCATAGCTTTGTATGATAAGATTTGCAGTTGTTCCTCCAGTGGTAATGTAAGAGATATTTGTATTGACACTCAAATTGACTGATGATTGATTAAACTGCGATGTGGTTGCCCACAGAGTATGCTTTAAAGTTGCAGAATTGATGTACTCAGATGTCAATTTTAGTTCAGGGTAAGGGTAATATGATTATCCACTGATTACTTAACAGCCACGATTTGAGAGAGTGTGATCACCAGCACAGGCGATACAGATTGAATTAGAGATGCAGGCAATACATGCTGTGAGGGAATTGTTGCATAAAATACAAGTTCCATTTTGCAGATAGTAACTGTTATCACAACTTAAACATAAGAAACTGTTACGACAAACTAAACAGCCAGAAATATTT
>Ga0302280_1000380_pt1 | contig 39066 bp, 24 predicted proteins | sample III_Fen_E1_1_FD_198771 | JGI IMG/M metagenome (GOLD analysis project Ga0302280, IMG submission 198771) | Peat permafrost microbial communities from Stordalen Mire near Abisko, Sweden - III_Fen_E1_1 | ecosystem: Environmental > Terrestrial > Soil > Wetlands > Permafrost | place: Sweden: Abisko... | reverse complement strand
CATTCATTAAGTTCCATTTCACATTCATGAGGTTTTATTTCATTTAAACTATTGGACACTAATAAATACAATCGACTTTGAAATTGTTTTTCACGACCGTTAAATTACCTTTTATTTAGCAGTTGAATATTATCGTAACGAATAAATTGTACCATGAAATTGACAGATTCTATAATTATTAATCTCAAATGATCTCTTAATAATTTGATTTATAACGATATGCTGAATCATCAAATACCAAGTTAACTCACCGACTATCTTCTTTGTGACTATCTATTTTTAGAGGACTACGATGTTGTTTAATCTTCTCGGGTTAACCGTTATAGTTTTGTTGCTCACATTCGCGATACGGAACAGAAAGTACGCTTTATCAAACGTCGATTCATCTTAGATCAATTTGATCGATTTAAAGCTCTTCATAAGTTATACAAGAACGGCATTGTGCTAGCTGATAACATGTTCATCCTTGAAGAGTGCGAACAGTTGTATTTCTATATAATAGAAGCTGAAATTTAAATGGATAACCCTCGGTTTGAAACACTGCAAATGTATCTCTATGCGAGATAAATCAATTAATAAGAAAGAAAAGGAATTGTTAGTAAAATTAAGGTATTAATCGACTGTTTGCATCAGGAAGGACAGGCCTATGCTGGGCTTGATCCACGCAAGATCATCATCGATTAGGATAAACATTTGTATTTGGCTCCCTTTGACTTGTAGTTTGAACTTAGAAAAGACAATTTCAGTCGTGCATACTACCCACCATAGTGTTTAGTAAAGATTCAAAATGGATAATCATAATTAAACGAGTAATTTATGTTAAAATGGGACATTTGGTCATTCGGCTGCATCGCTCTATAAACCCTCAAATATGCATCCCCTGTATTTATGTCAACCTCTCTGAACAAACAATTAAAGATGATTGAAAAAATGAGAATTGAAGAGTTAAATGAAGGATTTTAAGATTCTTTGCAAAATGTAATCGCAAACAGCTTGAACAAAGATAACACCACTCGAACCATTTCAATTCATAAAATTCAGAGAGAAGAATCTATTCAAAAGGAGGTGTACTCTTATTCTCTTCCTGAAAAGACAGACTCTAAGTAATCTAAGTATTTGAATAACATAAATCAAACAGGTTTGCGTGAGCTGAATCTACATAAAAACGATGAAAAAGGCGATAGTGAGTTAATTTTGAACTTGTTCTCCTTGAGCGGCATTGAATTTGAGCGAGAGCTCCATTTGACTGTTCATCTTGGCAAACAATTTCATTTTTATATTGATAGTCATGATGATGGCAGTAAAAAGTATCAAATGGGAAGAAGGGTATCAATTCGTGGGAATTTTGATGAATTGACAAGGATGCTGACAAATCCCGTGCTAGTTTAGCTGGAAGAGTCTGGACTTGTGGGATTTGCAGACTTTGGTGTTGGTTCATGAGGGAAGGAGAATATGGAACCAGCAATTACTTGGGACGTATACTGTCGATGAAGGAGATGGGTTTATCGGAGCAAAACTTAAAATCAGCTCTGTTTTGCTCAGCCCAGACATTTTAACTAATCAGCCATAGAAATAATATAAATAATAAATGATGATGGCAAAATAAAGTATCTAAAAGGATATCTAATAAAAGATAATAATAAAGCCTGAGAAAATAAAATAGAAGCAAGTATAGCAACAAAGCAAGCCTTTGCCCAAAAAGAAGAAAGATAAGAAAAATGAAGAGAGTATTCCCAGCATATCTTAAATTGCCCAAAACATCGTCCTTTTCACAAATGAGTTCAAGAAAAAAATGGCAATTAGCGAAAAAGGCGAGGATTAAATTCAACTGCAGCTGCAAACGCTTCTGGAAATCAAATGAATTTCGAGGTGATTTAATATGCATCCTTTTAATTATATATCAAATTATCTTAGCCACCATTTCTTGTCAATTATACAAATGCTGAACTCCGGAACATTTCTATTGATCTATTTTGCAGCTGTTTTTTGGCTGTCTTGCTGCTAATTTGGAAGCGATCCTTCTTGTGCCAACTATTACGACAAATTTAACCTTCCAGAATAATGCGCAAACTCGACATGTGATTTTGGACCTGTAACAAACTCTTCACTAATAATTCATCTCCCCCAACCCAATCAAACGTATATTGTATGCTTGGACCTGCCAGACTATAACATCAGCGTTGGTATGGGTACTGATAATTTCTAATATTCACTGTACATCTCGGCGAATTCAATCACCATCGGACCTTCTTATGTTGCCACAAGTACTTAGAAATTCATATTGATCGCAACTGAATTCATCACAGTAACAGGCAGTAATCTCACTGCTTCCTTGGTATGGCTACAATCAGACATCATTTCTGTATTTAAAACTTTTATCCTCAACTAGCAGTATTTTCCAATTGATTGCAACTGTCTGGATAAGGGAGTTACATGTAATTTAAACTCTTTCTATTTTCCCTATCTCTACAGTAACCCAAATTACCCATCTAACTTCACAATGCAACTTGTCAATGCAACGTATTAAACTTGGACATTTCTTGGTGAAGGTGTAAACTCTGTCGTGCTTACAGCAAACACATCTATTTCCCTCCAAAGTTCCACACTTCGAGTGTCAGTAATAGTTCTGTATAGTGAATCGATTACAATATCAAACTCATTTCTAAATGCAAGTGGACTCGGATTTCCTTCTGGAACTGGATATGGCTGCGGATATTTTGATTAAGTATTAAATCAGTTATTAGCCTGCAGTGGAACTGGGGGCAGTCATGGAGGATATGGAGGAAATAGCGGACCCGACAGCTGCAATTTACTAATGTCAAACCCACCATATGGAAGGGAGTCTATCCCAAAATATCCAGGCAGCGGGGGAGGATTTTTTCTTAAATAGATTACTGAAGTTTCCTCTGGGGGAGGGGTAATCATAATACAAGTTTATAATATTTCAGTTTCTTCAAGTCAAGTTCTTAGTAACGGGTTTGCAGGCATTCAAGGAGGTGGAGGTGGCTCTGGTGGATCTATTTCTCTTGATTATTATCAAGCAGGATTAGTCGGGAGCAATTTGGTGGCCGCTAAAGGAGGAAATGGACAAAGCTCAGGTGGAGGTGGACGTATGAGGGTTTGGAATCATAATTGGCGTAACCCTACTCAAATAACAAGCTCGGGATCAGTCTTATATTCGGTATTAGGAGGAACTGCTTGTGATACTACTCTTAATGCTCTTGCATGTGGTGAGAACGGTAGCATAACAGCTACTCCATGTCCGCCAGGGTACGAACTAAACTTCATTAGTTTTAATTGTGATCCATGTTTAGTTGGCACTTATCAGTTATAGTATGGTTACTCCCGCTGCCTTCCCTGCAAAAATAAACCGCCTAATTCGGCATATATTCCAATTAATTCAAGCACAACACTATCTAACTTCTTGCAGGTATGTTCATTTACCTGTATAAGTAGCAGTAATACTATCTTAATATAGGTTTTAATTCGTACCACGGCCGATAATGCCTTTCTAAACTTGAATACATATTGGCAGATGTGGGAGGAATAAACCTAATGATTTGTTTAGGAATGGTCCTTGGCACTTTGCTGGTTTTGTTAGTCGTAGTGATGGTACGCAAATTGTCAGAAAGTGGTCAAAGTCAATTTCCGGAAAGCGATCATTTGTAGCAATAGCATTATATAGAGATTCATCTCAGAAAAAATCATATTTTAAGATTGAGGATATACCCTATCATGAACTAAGACTCTATCTTGAAGGGAATAACACTCCTGCACGCCCATGGCACATTGGCACTGCTCTCGACCAGCAAGTTCGCAGCAAATATGACCAAGACTCCAAGATGAGTTTGATTATCCCACGTCTCTTTCGTGAAATAAACGAGATTAGCCAATATAGTCGTTTGCTGAGAAGTGTATTGTTCTGTGTCAAATTGACTTACTATCCCTTTGGTTTACTGTTAGCTTCCATGTTTCGAGAGAATAAGGCGAAAAAGATTCGCAATGCTATAATGCTAAAATTTAAAGTATAATTGTGCTAATGTAGAATGTGGAATCGAATGTGACAATAAAATTACATGTGAATGAGCAATGCACTGTGGGTTGTCTTGAGGTGTTCAACTCAAAAAAAGAAACCCTCGATTTCTACATCAAAAACTACTTTCCTCTGTTCTTTAAATTGTAGAAACTTATTTTGGGAGGTTATGCCATTGATTCAGCAGACCCTCTTCTCAGAGCACTCTGTAGCTAATTCTAACAGCATAACGATCGCAAACTTGAGCATTTTTTATTATAGCTTAATCATCTTCTGCGTAATAGCGAGCAGACTCTACCCATTTATAAACATCTGTGGAAAATCAGTGAGCATGAGCCCTCCTTGCAATGCTACTTGTGGCAACCGTAACGAGGTGTACTCGGTATTGACAACAACATTGAAATTATTAAAAATTTAGAGCTTTTCTTACTGTTCAGTACGGATAATAAATCCGAGAACGGACCAAACTCCTCAAGTTCACTTCCTCTAGGAAATCAGATGATGGAAGAATCACGTTTAAATTAACGATTTGATAGACATTTCTTATACAAATACGATTTAAATAACATCTATCTCGATGAGATCACCTGCATAAGACACAAATACAATCTACGATAGTTAATCAGTGAGAATTAGTAGCGCAGAACAGTCTTTTGGGAAATCGACAATAGCATAAGTGAAAAGTATCTCACTTGGGCCTTAGGCACTGTTAATATCTTAACATTCCTTCTTAATTTCCTCTCTGTACCTATCATTATTTTCTTATTGGTCGTGGATTAAGAACATGTCTTCGTATTGGCATTCATTCCCTACTTCGTGCTGTTTCCGCTATGTGAATTCTTTCATGTCTATGCATAATTCAGTCTCATTTTGGCTAAGGGACCAAGGATATTGACTTATGCGATTTATTTTGCGTTATTTAGTCTAGGTAAATACGTCTGCTTGAATGTAATAATGCTGGTGGTGATACTGACTAACTACACAGACCTGATTTTGCAAATCCTTCTCTATATCTGGATAGCGATATTACTGCTGAATGCTCTAGCGCTGGTCCTTCTCTGCATGTTGCATGTCCATCTCTCGAAAGCCAAATGATGCTATTGACTGATTTAATATACTTTTAAATACTATATATTATAAATAAATTTTAAATTTAAATAAATTAATCAAATCCTATCGTAGTAGTATTGGTATTTGTCCTACTCCTGCTGCTGTTCAAATTTTGTGTTCACTTTTAATTCGTTTGATTTCACCCATTTCAGGAAACCGTTCACGCTTAGACTCGCCCCCACTATTTTTCTGAAGTATAATTCTGCCTTCAATTTACTGACTCTATTCTAAATAATACAATTATTACCACCTTGCCTCGAGTGATAAAATCAGCGATAGAGGCAGGAGACAGCACTGTCTTTTCTGCTGCGACTTAAATAAATTTGCCAATGGCAATTTAATTGTCACCAAATAAGCGATGCACCTATTTCTAGAAATAGTCCATCTCAGCCCAAATCGCAAATAATTTAACAGTCATATCGAAAGTCTTATGTCCTTTTGAACCATCCAGCAACTCAAATTATCTCTAGTTTATGGACGGCGTCAGTTTATCCATAAATTACTCGTACGATATTTCAGAGGCTGATTCGAATATATTGGCAATGGCAATGCGTACAAATTACTCGTCCTATGGCATAATGGCCTTCAAAACTTGAGAGAAATGCTTTACTTTCAATGGATCTTAAAAACGAATCTATTCATTGTAAAAAGATGAAGCATTAGCATAAAGCTTATCCAACAATTAATATGAACGAAATTTAAGGAAGAATTTAATGCACTCTCCAGCAGCAAACAAATCCATAGTTTCTTCCAGAAGATAACTAAGTAATATCAATAGTACCGAAGGTGAGATAGGTCATTCTCCTAGATATTCTTCCCTGAATCTTTAATTTTATCTTTCTCTCCCTATTAAGAATCCATCTAGTTGTTAATAACTTTAGTTGCTATATCACTGAGCTTTTCAACACGCAGTTTCTGTTTTGCAAGTTGCTCTTGCTGCTGGAGGACGAAGTTTTTGTACACATCATCAGTGTGAGAGAGTTGATCTTCATGCTTAATCCTTTTTTGACTTGTTTTTTTATTTCTTATCATTCCATAATTGGCCTCACTAAGAACCTATTGACGCTGATCGTAGGCCACTTTGTCAGCACTAAAATATTGCTCATTGTCTTGATCGAAGGATAGTTCATGGTCAAAAGCCATCTAAACATTGACTTTAGACATCAAATGGGCTTGATTTTGATGGCTGTCATTAATTTTTAGCTCATGGTAATTTAATCCATTAGAATAGGCTGGCACCTCAATGATCCTGCTGACTGTTGGTTTTCTATTGTGAGTTGCCTGTTTTGGAGTTGAAGAGATTTACTTTTGAGAATTATTGACAATAAGAATTCTTTTGTTTTCTTCTTTAAATTAATTGTCGTTAAATGCCTCTCTGTAAATTTGATAAACCAACTCCTGATCATTCTCCTGGTCAAGTTCGTCTCTTTAATGATCTTGATGCTTACTTTTGTAGTACTTTTTTATCTACCGCTCTTTCATTATTTTTTACATTAGTCGCTCCTTGTCTTCACCTGTCATTTATTCCTCCTTCGATGTTGAGGCCACAATAGCCTCCTCTATTTATTTCTCTCTCGATGGATTCATCTCAAGACTTGCACAGTTAAAATTTTTAACCCCGCTCTACTGGCAAATTTCCTTGGCACTTTCAACCAATAGCTTACGATAGTCTAAGTATATGGGCAGAAGTTCTCGTTACAAAGCTTATATCTCTTGCTTGCTTTTTGAAAAGGCAGCCCAACTTTCTTCCTATTAAACATTTTCATCTTTCTCCTAAGATGATAAATCCTCCTATAGATCAAAGCTATTTTCATTAGATGGATTAAACTTCAATGTTCGTTTACCACGTTCCATCCTCGATATTATTAATATTTAAGTTTAAAATCAATTGTGAAATGGATAATATCACTATCTAAAGATTTTGATGACTTGAGTAACATCGCATTGGCACAGCGGACATTTCTTGGCTGTAAGACCGCAGTCGTAACAGAGATAATTGTGATAGCAGGGTCGTATATAACTGTTCTTCTCATGGCTATAGCATTTCTTACAAGTTCCCATCTCACTTTCTGAACGAACTGAACCCTCTTACTCTCCAACCCGGCACTCGTAGGTGCAGTCAGTAAGCCCAAGTCTGAATATCAAGCCGTTTGAGATGAGTTGGTCACCTCTCAACCGCCACCAAGATCTGAATAATGCTTAAGAATACCCATTTGTAGTCTAGAGATCTAGAAAATACCATTCCCCTCCCTCGAAAATGAATTTCCCATGAAAAGCACTCATTGTAAAATCATGCTGAAAGGAAAGTTAACAAACTATCTTTCTTCCAATCCGAATGTTGTCAATCAAACGCCCACTGAAACTGAAACTTTGATCTGAGTTAGTTCCCTTGATAACTCTGAGCTAAAGCAGGTGTTTCTCCGCCATCACTTGTAGGGCTACTTCTCCCATTTCGATGATATAAATTCTGGATAGTCGTAGCTTATTTGTGATTTTTTGCCAAACGTCGCAATTAATTTTTGGGCGGAGGTAGTGCTACCCTTCCTTATGTATAATCTAACAGTGATTCAACTCCAGTTCGCTGTCTGCACAGCAGATGTCATTGCATGCTGATTTTCCTATGCTTATATCTCGGCCATCACATACATAGAATTTATTCTAATTGCCGAAACGCTCATATATGAAGAGTGGAATGTGATTTAATAGAGAAAGTGGAGAGGAACATTAGGATATTTATTGATTCCATTGCTCTGTGAGTTCGGAAGCGAGAGAGCTCGTCTCTTAGTTTGTTTCCCAGTTACTAGTATTATTTTAATGAGACTACTAAGGTATTATTCTGGTTATGTTTATGCTTTTATCCCTGATTTTAGTTTTGGCCATACTCATAAACAGCTGTTCGTTTTTTATGAGGTGGTTTATCCCTACTTAGATATCTACATACAGTTGGTTAGCTTTTTAATTAGTATTTTAGATCCTATTTTCATCACATCTCTAAGATACTAAGCATCTATCTTGGCAAGATCCATGCCTGTGATCAATCTCTATTCTATGTTAAGGAAAGTGTACTGAACCGAGGCAGTAGTTGTGGACAGCGGATATACGTCAACCACAACTATAGATCAGCAATCTACCATTGAGAAACTGGTTTTGGTATGATTTCAGCTAACTCGATCAGGTCCATAGTCAAAGCCTACACTTTTATTATAGCATTATCAACGATTCATAATCATAGGACAAATTAGGCAGTTTTTCATATTTTTATAAGCTATCATTCTCTATTTTTAGCCATTTGCCGTATTTTCGATTGATTCTCTCTCTCCTTGTTCTATTCTTTTTTATCCCTAAGTCGATTGATCAAATTCTCAACTTACTTAAAAGCCATATATCGCTTAACAGGAAGGTTGCTCTTCAGCACCACCTTTCCATCGTAGTCTTTTTCTTCCTTGAAGCCTAACTCTTCAATCTTCCTCTTTAAAAATTCCTTTTTTTCCAATTGCATTTGTTCTGCAATGTGCTCGACACTGGCTTCATAAATTTTATCGTCTGTCTTGCCTTCGTAATACCAGTTGGACTACTCGACCTGATCGAAATTTTTCTTAAACTGTATGAATAAATGTTTACCCATGGTAACATCTGTCAGTCTATGGAAATAGAAGTTATTTATTACTGTTGTGGAATATTGGATGTCAAATTTCATTCTATGGAAAACCAGCCGTTGAAAAAATGATAATTTTATCAATAAAGTTTGGTTATATTTGCAAAGAGATGAAAAACGTTGAGGACATATCGGGCAAACAGAAGAATAGACCAAAAACCAGAATGGATCAAGGGATTGATGAATAGGCTATGGAGAAAGAAGGTTATGGTGCTTTTGAGATGGAAATTGCCAGATTGAATCGTTTCCCAAGTAAAATAGCCAGCAAACCCATAGCAATACCACATTCACTGCCTCCAAAACCCAGTGAATGTTGTTTGAACAAACTTAATGAGTCAAAGCTATAAAAATCCGTAATAGATGACTTGAAGTCCCTCTAAAGTAGTCTCAATCCGACTGAATTCAATATTAGTATGCTTCCTCAAACGTTATCAGGTTTGGAAATCCATCACAGCCAATTTTTAGAAAGGTAACGGGTTGATTTTTCACTGTCAAGTGATTACTTATAAACTGAATATGAGCTTTGTTACCTCCGGAAAAAAGTGGAATAGCTGCTGGGAAAGCTAACAAGTATGACTGAGGATCTATACGATACAAGAGTATAAGCTCAATTTTACAAGAAAAAAGTGGAAGATGAGGTGTAAAAAAACAAATAACTGTAAGGGACAATAGTCAAACTTAATTATAAAATAAAATAAAGTTAAAATCGGCAAGAGTAACAGCAGAGGATAGTAGAAGAAATTAAAACGATTAGGGAGCAAGAGCAGAGGGAGTTTGCCAATACAAGGAAAGTAGGGCAGATGCAGATCGAATAATTGACTTAGAACTTAAGGCAAAAAGTTAGAGAGCTTACGCGTATAAAAGAACATATCAACGAGTAGAAAACCAGCTCAAGTGTTATTAGTTAAAAATTAACACAAGATCAACCTTAGCTAGAGCAGGGGTACATGAAAAGATTTTTCTAATTTGCCAAAAGCATTGATCAGAGAATGAATCAACATGCTGTTCAAGACTAGTTTGTATTTGGCAATAGCCTTCCCTTTTCGTGCATAGGATCAATTGTATCTTCTGAAAATGGTAATATTCAAAAAGAACCAATGAAATTGATCAAAGTATAAAACTCAAACATGCTAAATTAGATGCATCCATACTGGATAATAAAAAACTCACAACAATTTTACAAAGAAAATCTGTTTCCATGACTCATTCTATTATCACTTTCATGCATATATACATACGGATATCGACAGGCAGGTACTAGTTGTTCAATATAATTTTACATATACTTGTAAACCTAATATAATTATTGATCCCATGTCCATAGAACCATTGGCGTAGAACGTGGCTTAGCAAGCAGTTCAGTAGCTTGTTGAAGCTGTTCAACGTGAATTATCAAAGAGATAGATGGCATCCAAGATACCAATGATCATGCAGGGACAAATTGTAGAAATCAATGATAAAATTATTGGGATTGATAATGTCCTTAAACCAGTTAAGGCAATCATCAGAAGAGAAGATGAAATGCCTTGCTAGCCACGAGAAGAAATTCGATTAATGGGTAAAATGACAACAACCAGCCGAAATCAACTATCACAAATCATTAATTCAGGGTATCCTTTTTGGAGAAGAAGTCGCCAATTGAGCAGAGATCACCAAAACCAACAATAAATGAATTTAAATATAAATTTAAATGATCTAAAGTAAGATAAGGTAGTTAGCCTTATCGAAAGATCAGATCAAAGAACAGCTAAAAGTTATAGATCGGTCATTGAACTTGAGTCAAATATTGACATTATGCGAACTACTTACTTAAGGTAGAGAAAATAAGAAAAACCTGGATTACTTCAACCCAAATTTCCAGGCTAAAAATAACAAAAGATACCAATAGATTTTACTTTTGATTATAATGGAGTTTTAATAAAAAGTAAAAGAGAAGAAAGAATAAACATGGTGCATTCTCCATTGAAGTAACAAATTGTTTATGCAGATGTAAATCTATCAGTGCTTGCAAAATTATTAAAGGAAAGAACAATCAAATCAACGCTGAAGAATAACCTGCCATTCCCAAGCCCATTGCTAGAACTGCAGTCGGGTCAAGAGAAAAAGATAGGAAAGTATACAGCAATGCCAGCAAGCGACAGATTTCACATTTCCCCTTTATCTCCCTCATTTAAAACTCGAAGTTATCATAAAACAAAATGATGATTTCTGGTCCTGCAAGTCTAAAGTAAGCAAATGGTCAATCAAAACATAAAAATAAGTTTGTGCATCATGCGTAACTACAAAAATCATAATCATAGTTATGCAGTATTAATGATTAAGCGTAAATATGCACTTTTCCTCGTGATTATGGTAAACTTCCCATAAACAAACTAAATGAATCTTCTGGTTCAATTGTGAAAGGGTCTGGTCTAAATAAATCAATTTAGGGACTGCCAAGATAAAATAGGGCTTTGATATACAAACCTATAAAGCTAGTGCGAGAACATTATACTGATCGATATTTTGGTATTAAAAATTAACAGCAAATCGAAATAAGTTGATGAAATGTATTTTTATTTTCCTTATCTTTTGTTAAATGACTAAAATATATCTACCTTTGCTATGAAGGCAAAGACACGATTTTTATCATCATTATGATTGGACAGTGGAAAGTTCAAGGTTTCAATGAAATGCGGAGGTTAATGTGCTACAATATTCCATTTGATCCATCATTGCTAATTTATTTAATACTGAAAGACTCCTTCACTATCCTCTTCTGTGCCAAATGGCTCCTATCATATAATTAATTTAAATGAGTTTATAAAGGTGTAATATTCAATAATCGACTCTTAGTCACAGCCACCATCCCCATAGCAGAAACAACCTCGGTCTACGAAGAAAAACAAAGTCCAAAGATAACAGGGCAATGTATTCATTATTTTAAAACAGAAAAGTGAGCAGTTACATTTAAGATAACAGTCAGCAGAATATGTTCACCCCCACACCCACCCTTTCCAAGCAGATAACCAATTCAGTGAACCATAAATTGGCGTAATCCTAATTTGATTTAGTTTGTCCGATCATCGCAAGCCTCAAAAATAAAATCTAAATTCTAACAATTTCTAGGAAAGCAAGTAAGGATTGAAATAGTCAGCATCTTTCGCTAACCCAGCACTAATAACATCGGAAAGGAAAAGAGATCGGATGTACGTTTACCCACACTCTAACGCAAGAAAACCAATATCTTTCAGCAAGAGGCACTCAGTCCTTAAAATCCATAGAAGCGAGCCAAGATTATCAGGATTCCTCTTTAGAAGTTAATCCCCTTAAACTCGGAGGAAGTTAAGCGACGTTTTATGCTAAAATACCATTTGACTCCCCTTTAAAGTCTTAAGTAATGATTTTCCCAAATTTGGATAGTTTCATTCATTTTGCAATTTAATTATATCTCCGAAATGAAGCTGGACAGCCGCGAGAAGTATGATCGTCTGCGGCGTTTCCTGAATGACATCAGATGCAAGCCCAACATCGAGCCCTTCCTCACAACAGAAGATATCGCCAAATTTGGCATATATGACTTCTGCTACGTCAACAAAAATCCACCCTCCTTCGGCAAGATCGAGAAAAAACTTAAATAGTCAAAGTATGATGAATTAGACGAATTTGTCAATGATATCAAACAAATCTTCATGGCTGTGTCTGACTATATCTTCAGTGACGATCCTCTTCAACGCATCTGCGAAGAGTTTAGAGAGGAGTTGGAAAGATTCGCAGCGCAATTTGTTGACGAGTTCAAGACGACGATAATTGAACTCAAGCCCAAAGCGAAAATATAGCCAGTAAAAAAGGTTAAGGAGGAGCAACAACAGCCGAAACCTCGTCCAGTCGAATAGATTGTACTTGCGAAGTAGCATCCTTCGAACATAACTGAAAAATTATAGATGTTATTCCTTCTTCGCGCAAATTAAAACAACGAGCCATACATCCGTTCATTGGGTACCCATTACAATATGGGCATGTAGCTGTAAGATCAGTACGTCATTACTTTAGACAGTAAAAACACCTGCTGGCTGCAATTTATCAGTCGCAACGATGACTGAATTCTCATTTTCATATGCTGAGTTAACTATCATTTGCAATCACTATATATTCAAGGATTATCATTCAGACATGAACTGAACAGTTTAAAACTGAATAGTTGGCTGTTTGACTTCATCTTACCGCATTGAATTGTCTTATAGCTTGTGGGACTGTTGCTTCGATTGCAGCCAGTTACGGATTTTTACGTATAACTAATAGATTAGCATGAGGGTGCTACCTACTATAACGAACCCGACTGCTATGAGCTGCAAGTAGGCGGGAACTAAGAGTGACCCACTCTCCTCAGTGCTATAATTAGACTCCAATCGATAATAAAAGGCCACAAAGAGTATAAGTACGTGAACAGAATGAACAATTTTGCTCCTTATGTTTTGTATGGGCTCGTTGAAGGGATCAAAATAGCAGATATAAGTTAAGAAAGCAGCGCTAATAAATACAAAAATAATACAGCAAGGTGCCCACTCATTAAGAAGAGCCATCAGTAGACCCAGCGTGAACCGATAAATCATTGTAGTCAATATATACTTGGATTAATATCTAGCCTATTTGAACTTCATAGTATATTCTCCAAACTCAAGTTTATCAGTGACTAACTGAGCAACACCAACCACAACCATTAGTGAGAGGGCTATCAACATGCAGATAATAGACAGTGGCTCCACTTCAGAAATGTAATGAATTTGCACCCCAGTAGAAAAACCTAAGTTTAATATGTTAAATATTATGAAAGTTAGCAGCACTTATTTCAAGATGAATTTTGAAAAATTATGCCAATACTGAGAGCGAGGAACTTATGGAGGTTGCTGATTACTTACAGCTTTCTGTATAAGGAAACGAATACCTATGAATGGAGAACCTAACTGAGTTGCTGATTGGCAAATGAGTCTCGGTTAATAAAATACGTAATAGTATAAAGTGATAAACCAAACACTGTCAGGATAACAGTTAGCAGAAACATAACATTGTAGTTGGATAAAAAGAGTTCAGACGTAAATCCATTGACTAAAATGCGTCCGCTTATGTCGTAGTTGGAGCTTGATGATCTTTGAATATTTAGCCCATTTACTTATTTGCGATTTAGAACACCTGACAAGATGGGATTGACATAATCATAGTCAGAAAGAATGAAATAACTCAGTTGCATTACCCCGAACATTTAAAGTCCCACTATTTTGCAAGAAAATATAGAAAGCAGCATTCCTAAGTAACCGATGGCAGAAACACCATATCCAAAGGCTTGACTATTTGCCTTGCCTGTACACACACTGCTTGTACAATAAACTGCTGCAAGATTGTTAACCGGTTATACTTGCACTTGTATTGTGGTGTTATGTATCTGACTCAAATAGACAGAGGCAGTTGTAATATTATTGATGTTAATGCTGAAGGTGAGTTGTTTTGATTGAATGGTCGAATTATATTTATAAGTCAACTGTAATACATCATTTGAATAATAGGGTGAGCCTTGCAGAGCAAGGGAAGTGTTAGTGGATGAGAGGAAACCGTTCCAGCTAATGTTTAGTCTATTGAGAACAGATAGGGCAGGTTGAATTTGAAAAGTAAAGGTAATGGTATTGCAGGTTGTTGGTGATACTTCACTGCGTATTAACGCAACCTGTAAATTTGTATTGAAGTAACAAGTGCTTGGTTGACCTGAGCAGACAGAAAGGTCCTATATTAGACATGTTGATGAACATCCGTCACCATTAACTGTGTTACCGTCGTCGCATTATTCCGGAGGGTTAATTATAATACCATCTCCACAGAGTGTAGAGCAATCTCCATTGGCTAATTTGGGCATGACATATCCCCCGCAGGTACAGGTGAATGGGCAGGAATAGCAAAGATAACCAATTTTTAGATATCCAACGAGGCAAATTGAGCATACAGTTAAATTAACACAAGTTTGGCATCCATCTAGAGGACAAGTGGAACAAGATCCTGTTTTAGTGACTCCATATCCGGGATTGCAGATATGGCAGGTGGAATAGCCAACACATGTGGTGCAAAATGAGACATTACAAGTGGCACAAGTATTAATAGGAGTAATAAAATAGCCTGCTCCCACATTACACGTCAAACAAAGATATTGAGAAGGATCATAGGCGAGTGAAGTATTAGCAGAATATGAACAAACTAAGCATTAGAACTGTAGATCGCCACAAGCGTAGCAGGTACCATTTATAAACTGATTTGTGCCACTGGAAGTATCACAGATGCAGGTTGTACCAGATATCACCCAATTAGTTGCACAAGTGAGGCAAATAGTAGAATCATTGCTGTTGCAAGTGTAACAGAGAGTATTTAGACAAAGTCTGCAAGTATAATCTGTGTAGTTAGTGTAAGTATAGGGTCCACAACTAGTTTGACACATCATGACGGTTATATTAAAAAATAAATACGGGTTAGCGCATGTCCATGACATCATATAGAACACAGTACTAGTTACACTGTCCAGTCCACAGGTACCCACATAGGGATTGGTGGGAAGAACTTGAAGCCCAGTAACGTTGCTGCCTCCACTGACATAGGTAATATAATTCCATTGATAGTCTAGTGTACATTGTCCACTAACAGTTGTGAATGATTTTAATCCCATAATGAAGTCTTCTTGCAGGATAGTGTTAAGTTGATAGTAGCTATTGGCAGCCAGAGCATTGGTGATGTCCCACTCAAAAAAATAGAGATACATATTACCATATACGGAATAATCAGATGTGTCAAATATGATGTGACTATGACTAAGGACAGTGCAGGCTGCATTATAGCCGAAAGTAGCATTAAGCATGTAAACACCAGAATTAATAATTGTGGCTTGAACATCAAGATAGATAGGCTCTAGAGGATTGGAAGTAAAGCCAAATGCGGTCATGAATAGCGCTATTCGATACTTACTAAAGGGGGGAGAAAATGTATTGTTGGCATTATAATAGGCCAAATCGCCTGTGTAGTCGAAATAGTTAGTGAAGTATTGCAGATTTGGAGAATTGGTGCTAATATTCGCCTAAATTATATTATTAGTACAAGAGAATTGCCGTAATCGATGGATATATCGTAAAAGACATTTAGGTAGTAGGGATAATTAGGATCGATTGCGATATATATCACATCTACCAAGATAGGATATGTCACGTTTGTAACTGTCACTTGCACCAAAAAACTACCTTGATCCACGCTCATGCATTGCATTGTTACGAATTCCTGCAGGAGGTAGTCAGTTCCTAAATTGATAGACATATACCACGATAGCCTTTAAATCCGTATGCCAAGAACGGAGGATTTGTAACTAAAGCGGTGCTAAATGAAAAGTAATATGTGGGAGGAACACCAGGGCCAGTAATTGTGTTTATCACACGATAACTGCCAGCTCGAAAATCTGGGTGGGTGGACCAAGTGGGCGACTGACTAAGGAAGCTCTGAGTTAATCCTAGCAAACTGATGGTAAGGACTACTATCAATATCATCAAACTATTATAGTCCTCCGATAAACCAAGTTAAAAAATTATCAACTTATTCAACAGAAACCTATTTTCCATGGTAAACGATCGAATATTCATCTTTTTTATCATTTATTTTCGACATGGATGCAGCTGGCTTAAAAATGCGGTGGGGTAGAGAAAGCAAGGTGTTTCATAAAAGGAATGAATCTACTTTGATTTCTTGCATGAAGGCAGTTACAACTACAAATTCCTAATAAATAATTTTCTATTGGTTGATGGCATGATAGATGACATTTTGCATATTAAATAGGACCTTAAAATATCTATAATTATTCATAAACCAATTAATTTGAGTTATAGGATATTAATATACTGATCCTCTCATTGTCGAATTCGATAGAATTATTGGTGAATAAAATAAGCATTAGTATCTTTTGCATTGATTAATGTATTAATTAACAGATCAAATAACTGTCGCCGCGATTTATTTTTTCTATATTCGGTCAAAATTTTAGATGGAGGGAATCGACGCCGATGTCTTCTTTTTCATTGCGCTGCTCTCTTCCTCATCGCTCTCGCTTTGGTCGTATTGATACATATCCTCACGATTGTTTGTACCGTTTTCACTTTCAATCAACAGCCACCTCTTCATGTTCTATTTTTGACTTTTACTGACACCCTATATGTTTCGTTGATCGAGCTCATTTACTGAGCATCTTCGCTTTAACATGTCCTACATATTGAATGTCTATTATGACTTGAAATAGGGGAGGAAATTATATCCAAAGTCTGATTTCATCAGATCTATGTTATCTGCGGGAGGAATAAACCATATATGCCCTTTTGCTTGAGTACAAGACATTCGTTACTTTGGATCTTTCTTTAAAAGTTGCAAAATTAAATCTTTGAAGATCGTTGAGCAAGACGAGAGTTTTCCATATTAAATCTACACCTATTTGTTTAGAATATTATCAATAGTTTCACTATGATACTCGGATTCAAAGGGAGTAACGCCAGTAATGAGCTGATATAAGCTCACTCCTACTGCCCAGCTGTCAACTTTTTCAGTATATCCTCCTCCTAAAAACATTTCGGGAGCTTTATAATACTGAGTTCCAGTGTGAGTAAGCATTTATTCATATCTTCCTCGAAGTTTCATATTCTTGCTAATTCCAAAATCAATGATCTTAACTAGTCCTGTTTTTGGTTCGTATAGTATATTATCTGGTTTGATATCGCGATGACATATATTATTGGAGTGGATGTAGGCGAGGGCATCTAAAACCTTATGGAAGATAACGCTTAAAGTATATTAATCCATATAGGGCTTCAAATGGCCAAAGGGTAGGTATTCCATCAACAAATGGCAAACTCTTTTCTTGGAATTAAGGTAAAGAGCCTTATATTTGATAACGCATTAGTGTTTAAGCAGTTTCATATTGAAGAAATTCGTTCTGAGACCACTGTAATGCTCATCTTACATTTTCATTATCTTAACGGCAAATTATTTGTTAGTTGTTTTATTAATGCATTTTTTTACAACTCCATGGGCACCTTATCCGATTTTTTATCCCATTTGGTACGATAGTTAAAAGGCTTTTTTAGGGCTTTAGTTCTCCTCATATTCTTATAGTGCGCTTTTTAATTCAAGAGGAGTGCCAACACTTCCTATGCTTTCTTTCCGACCACATTTTTTAGTAGGCGCTGATTCTAATTATTTCTAGGTATTGACGATATTATGGACCGATAAATTGAGATCAGTTAACTTCTGATTTCTCCTTTCTCGTAGTGATTTACCTGTAGTAGGTGTATTGAGCATATCGGAATATTTATTGGAAATTATAAAATTATTATAGCTCTTATTGGTACTGAACGGAATATCAAAGGTGACAACCATTTTATCCTATATTCAGTTAAAATATTTCCAGAGATTAAATTGATGACAATAAAGAGATTCAACTACAATTTATAATCAAATTACATAGAAAGAGAGTTAACTTCCGAAATGCATCAGCATCTATCATTTATCAAATTTGACTCAAGTCACCATAAATTACAGCTGAACAAATGGACTTCCATCGCAAGTTGGGAATATTTTTTATACTTGAACAATAAAATAATATATATTCTGCGAGATGAACTCTAAGCTAAACAAGAAGGAGCAGTCGAAATAATCAAAGAAGAAACAGCTCCTTTTAGTTTTTCAATAGCAGATCCCTTTTTTACAGATTTTTAGTCAAGAAGAACTTTAATATCTCGAAGAAAAAATACATATTTTCGTATTTTCGAAGGGTCAGATGCTTGCCAGAGAAAAAGAGGTTATAGACTACATCGGAATTATAACAGAAGGCAGAGCCGTCTCTAGAACAAGATCATACGAAATCGGAGACATCATTGGTTCTATGAATTTGCTTGGATATTAACAGTATCACACAGAAAACATACCTGCCGAATCGGATGGAGTGATTATCGCTTTGAGAATTTACGACTTTCATCAAATCGATAGACTTTCGCTAAAAAATAAGGTTTTCAGCAAACTTCTGCAAGTGCATGCCGCATAATCACTGAAACGTGAGTAAATAATCAAAAGTATGTCCCAGTTTTAGTACGTTTAAGACAAAAAAGTGGCAAAATATCTGACTCCAGAATGGGCATCATTTTTTTCAAGCTAAATGGATATAAAAGATAAAATAAAGTTTTTGAGGTACTTTCCTTTTTTGCGAGTGAATCAAAAGGATGTAATTGCCAATAGCACTTCTAAGCCCTATCTCCTATATATTATACAGGGTCAATTAATTGCCAAAACCAAGCCCTAATCAAGAATAATCTAAGCGGGGAGTATGTACAATTTATAAGGATTTATCTTTGAACAAACTACCCTCTAAAATGTTTATTGTCTTTCTTCTGAGGCGGTAATACTCATTATCGATCGATTCATACTATCTCAGATGTTTAAGACATAGATTTTTCGATTCATAATGAAAATGGCCATGAGATAACTGACAAAAGTACATAAAAAATAGTAAAAAATAATTGAAGGAAAATAAGGAACTGATAAGGTAGCATGGAATCTTTTCAAAAAATATCCTAATACAGAAATTCTTCCTCTTGCCAAAAAAATAGAAACTGAGAAGAAAACTCAAAAAGCAGTCAATAACTCAAATCAAAACGTTAATTTAGCAGCCTATCAAACTTTGTTTAGGGATCAGCTTGGAAGTGAAGGGAAAGTTAAAACAACAGAATCAATTGCCTCATTAGGATACGATAAGTTGCTTACTTTAAAGACATAGGTATAAATCTTTTAATAAAGTCTCAAGGAAAATAAATTCAAGGCACATTATAGTATGAAAAGATTAAAAAATAGGTTTAATTGCTTTCTGAAAAATTAAAAAAATCCGAGTAGGAGAAAAAAATCATCCAATTAGAATTAATAGAGCATAAGAGTAGAGGGGCTATGAACTAAGTCCACAAACAAATCAGGAAATTATACCAATAAGACGAAGCAGTAAGGTTCAAAATGTCCCAATCCAACAATATTTAGAATGGCTAGAATCTTGTGAGCTTAAAAGCTGCTGTAATTATAAAATTATTTAGTTTGACAAACAACTTAAGGAAAATAAACTTCAGATGTTGGTTGCAAAGTGTGCTTTTAAGTGGCTATTCATTACTCGCAAGCGAAAGACGACAAAAAAAGAATGAGTCAAAAGTATAGTATCGAATACTTATCCTTGAGCATTTATTTTATTATTTTCTTGAATCAGTGCAGATTAATAGTTTAGTTTATAAAGTATTCAATTAAATTAGATTTTTTTAAATATTTAATAAAATATTGAAAGGCGTAGAAAATTAATTTGTAATAGTTTTGCTGAGAGTTATCATTTCGCTATGATCATTAATCAATTAATTAATGAGAAAGGTTATTGGATTCAAGTTCAGCACAGTCATAGCCCTCATCTCAGGAGCACCTAAATATGACAGTCAGTTGGCATCAATTGCTAATACCCTCAAACGAGTTTCCAACAATGATGTAGAGTTTGTTGGAGTCCCAGGCGTCGATCAATAGTCTCTATTCTCTGAAGTATACAGTTCCTCCGCCTCTCTAGACCGATGGTAGTTCGAGGTGACTCGTGCTTATAACTCCTACCACGAGGACATGCAGGATAGTATCCTTCCCTATCGAATCTACACTCATCTTAAAAACTATCTTCTGGTTCGTCAACTCGAGAATTTGAACTTTTTCCCATAATTATTCTAAAGAAAGGTGAGTTCTGTGGTAACAGTTGGTAATTTCAGTCTGAGTCTCAGAATTGGAGAGAAACTCAACAAAGTATCATAATTTCGATATAGTACTGCAAATTGAACAATAAAAACAAACCATATACTGCTTTCTTTGATAGACAGATCACTGAACGCACAGTCAACAATGAGGAGTGGATTGACTTCCAGTACTATAATGTGGAGAAGGCCAATGTCAATGGAACTGGATATGTATTTCCATCTCTCTGTGTCGGATATGAGGGACTCTATAAAGCTTTCCAGCATCTGCAAAAATTCAAGAAGGATCAACAAAGTGATGCTTTTGCCTCTTAAAACTTTTCATACGAGTAAGACTCATATAACATAGTGTGAGCTAACTTATCAGTAAATCACGTGCATAATTCCGAGCTAATCGCGGTATTTCACAGGACAAGCATATAATCTTCATCAATGCGGGTGATGATGTCAGCAAAATTAAATTTGCCTTTAAATCGTTCAAAAATGGACTCAATGTCTTCTTCGCCAAGGATCAAATCAAAAGTATCTCACCTGAACACTTTGAAATTTTTGTTTATGTTCCTCAAAATTAGGTACGTTTTCAATAACATTAGAAACTGGCAGCTGAGATAAAAGGGAAAATTGGGCTCCTTCCCCAAAATTCGAAGATCACCATAATTGAAGAAAGAGACAAATATGCTGCTTTAGCTGCTTCAGATTTCGGATTACTACATAACGGGTAAGTTACAGTAGAGGCAGCAGCCATGCAATTGCCAAGTCTTGTGGTGGACAACATGACCAATATTCATGCGTATTTTAATAACCTCTACAATGGTCACGCATCACCCCTTAACATCGCAACAAACTATGAGGCATATGAAGATTTATGCGGTAGCCTTACTGCCATTGGTGAAAAAATTGGATCAAATATTCTTAAACACTTCCAAACTCCCAAGTTGAGATACTACTATGCCAAACTATATCGAGAACAAATTCAGCTCATCCTGTCAAAATCACATACAAATCCCCTCCTGCAAGTATCCTAGACTGGGCTGGAAACCGGTTGCAAACATCTGCTAACAAAAGCAGCCGCTTACTCCGCTATCGCAGATCAGCCTGCTCTTCGCAAATGGGGCCAAAGAAAATAAGCCCTCAGCTTATGATTGCTTGCTGAATAAATCGATCATATTATTAGGCTATATCTGTAAATAAGAGTATAACAATAGATCACTATTTTTTATACTCGAAGCAGCTTTCCCTGAACTTATTCTGACTAACATTGACTTTGGGTTTGTAACCTGCGTAGCCGGGTATGTTAACATGATAATTTTCGCTGAGGTTTAATTTAGTATTGCCTTTATCTATGCTTTTACGGAAGGCCATCTTTTATCTTAGTTGCTCTATTTGAATTTAGGAAGGTTTAAATCCTTGATATCCGGGAATTTAGGTCCATAATTGATTTGTACCATGCTTAAGAGGATGATCTCTTATGGGTTGCCCACTTGTCTCACGATTTAACAGTTCAAGTGGACTTGATCCCACCTTTTCTCCATAGTTGAACTTATAATCCGTAACTCCTGTCCCTGAATCATTTATATATGGTCGATTTTTATAGGATGCAGCCTTTGAGAGTTCTTCATTACTCATTCCCTTATTTTCATTGCGATTAGCTGATTGACTTCTTTGGTTTAAGTTGCCTTGCTGCGAATTTCCAAAATTATTCATAGTTTTATTCATTCCGATTGGTTAGCATAAACTAGCTTGATAATTTGTTTTCCAGTGCTCGAGTCCAGTTTTTAGTAAATTTGTACAGGTTTTATAAGCGGGTTGTCCATCCTTTTCAGCCTCAACAGTATCATATGCCTTTGTAAGAGATTGAGTGCCTGCGAAATTAAGGGTGGAATTAGCTCCTCGTATCACATGTTCAGGATGATAGTCGGCAGGCTGTGTGTTTTCAAGATGATTCTTCTTATAATTGGTGTGATAATGATTATAGTTATCTAAGGGATTAATTTTATCTGCATCACGTTTGGTAGAAGACCACACCTCATTAGCGAGCTGTAATTATTTACCTTGCTTAAAGGTCGGATAAGGTTGCTCAGCGTAGCTTTTAAACCCCCCATAACCCACTACTTTATTGATCATTAGAAGTTATATATTTATTTTATATTCTAAAAATAAAGTCCTTTTAAATTACAATCATCGAATATTTGTCCGTTTTGTTTTATGTTTAATATTCACAAAAAAATATATTTTTCAATAGATTTAATAAGGAAATCCTTGTGTTTGCTATTCTAGGCAACCAATTATTTTCTTGCTTTTCTCCTGATAATTTATTTGTGAGCAATCTTCGATTTATGATTCTTATAGGATGAAAACTGAGTATAAATCTGATATTGTAACCATTTATGAGCAGTGATCACAAAAGCATAAAAAACTTAAATTTTAAGTAAATTTTCTTCTTTTCATTAGAAGATATCAATATGATAATAAATTGGCAAACATATTAGAAACATATAAATCAGATTTCATTTTATAACTTTCTCTATAAACTGATCAACGAAAGTTTATAACTGCGAAAGGAACAGCTAGCGAATTGCCTGCCGACTAACTATTAACTATTATTCGCATATTTTACGAGATTATTTTAGCTCAGATTCGCATTTCATCATCTTTATCTCATAGCTTGTAGTGCTGCCGAGATAGTTGAGAAAGTCAAATTTTTTACGAAAATTAGTCAGGATTTATTTGGTATTCGGATTGTCTTTTTGAAAATCTGTCCCTGTAAGATAAGTATTTGGGAGAAAGATACGCTACTTTTACAATTTTAGCTGTCTATCACATAACTATTTTTTGGAGCAATAAACCCTTTCCATGTAGCTCGATATATCCACCAATTGAAATTGAAACTCCTATTTCTTCGCACTACTGCTACTACCAATTAATTTTCGACGGTCCACCTTATAGATCGTTATCTTTTCAGGCGGCTACGATACTCCAAATAGAGAAGCTTTAGATCCAGATTAGGCTCTAGAAATTACTCTTTCTAACTTTGCCGAATCAGGCTATTTAAGTTCCTCTTTTGAGGTCTTTTGGGGAGATTTCTATTTTTATGATTTTTATGTTTTGTCCGTCTTCTTCATCATGTAGTTGGTAGAGAGAGATTTTTCCAAATTCTTACCTAAATCCTTTGGTTCACTAATCTCTATGGAGATATTTTACAATTTTTTCTGAGCACTGGGGCGCGCCTGATAACTAGGCGGTGTGATGTCCTTCTTAAAATAGCCTCTGCCCACCTTCTAATCTTGAGGTCTTTTTTAAACTTTTTCAACTCTGTCCATATTTTTCTCAATAGCCTTGTGGCTCCTATATATACCAATAGTGTCGATTTTTGGTGACAAATTCACTTTATTTGAAAAATCAAAACCCATACTACTTCTCATATCCTCATTGATGCAACTACCACTATTATTATTGTTGCTATTAGATTTACTCTTTTTGCCTTTTTATGGGGGTGTCTACATCTTATAACCCATTTCAGTATCAATTTCCAAAAGTATTTTTTCTATAGTTGATCTAATGATTGCAATAATAGGTCTTTCGTAAGGTTTTTTCTTGAGCAGGCTCACCAGTAGATCTTTGACTGATGTCCTTAATCCTTCATCTCTCACTTTAAAGGGCATTTTTAGGATTTTATTAAAGACCTATTTGTTGTCTTCTCCGGAATAGAAGGGAGTACCATGCAATATTTAATCGAATATGATACCTAATGACCACACATCAACTGCATTGGTATAATTATGAAACTTGGCTTGCTCTGGAGCAATATACTCTTTTGTACCAGCAATCGTCTCCATGATGATCTTTCTTGTGCTGAGTCCAAAATCGGCTAATTTGATAAGAGGGAGAGGTTTTCCTGGTATATACTTGGTCTTGAGAAGTATGTTCTATGGTTTAAGATCTCTATGCGTAATTCGATGATTGTGTAATTCCTGTACTCCCCTACTGATTTGTAAAATGCATTGTAGTCCTTCACGCTCGTTCATTTTATTATCTGGACAGAGATTAAGCGCATCCCTGAATAGAAGCAATCAGTACCAAAGCGATCCTCCAGAGCAATACTCTGTGATATACCATACAGTCTCTGTCTATTCAATGATATCATATATCTTGAGAATGTTCTCATTATCGACCTTTCGTAGTTAATCATTGATCTGCCTTTCCTTGATGATATCCTACAGATCCGCTTCTATTTTACGCACGCGTCTGATTGCGATTGAGTCATTGAGTCCACTTTCGAAAGCACGATAGACCTAAGTGGATTTTGTCATACTTGCGCAAAAGTTCCCTAACCGATGAGCTCTGCTTTGCTTAGGTCATAGTCTTTTTTAAAAAACTGGGAACGTACCCTCATTTATTGTTATTAATTAAATTTAACATTCTAACATTCATCAACAGTAATGAATTAGAAGGATAAATAATTTTGATAGAATATGATTTTATCGGAAATTTTATAACATACTTATAAGTATTAAATGGATTTATGCTACTAGAGGTATAGCTTATGATATATTCCGTAGTTGGCAAATATTCGAATGATCTTTAATTTATCTAATATTGGTCCAGCCTATTGCTGCACAAATATTCATCAACCAACTAAGTTAAATCATAAATCATCTTTTCATTGCTAATCTAAAACTAATCTAGATTGGGATAATTTTAAATAGAATGCTTATTGGAATATGTTCTAGATTTTTCCTAAACATCAAGCCAAAGTTTAAAGAGTATTGTCACCCTCTTTACCCAGTAATACACTGTCTGGTTTGTACACAATCACATCCTCCACGTTGTATTTACTCAATTAAATTACAATTACTGACCTTCGCGACGGCTCATAAAAATTTTATAATCCCGCTCCCTTAGGTTTACAACTCTTGACTAGTCTTTCCAAAGTGGAGTTGATCCACATTCGTTTTTAGAAATCACACGTGTGATCTCATTTCCTTATTGAGTCTTGAGCAGCCCGTACCAACCAAAGTAAGCACCGATGATGGATCCTCCCACTCCAGTAAAAATCTTACCGTAGCTAGTGAAAATAGAGCTCACAAAGCAGTTTCTGCGTAAAAACTGAGTAATTGATATTTTACGATACCGATAAGTGACACAGTGGAAAGACTGTAGTAGAGAGCCAAATTTTTGTTCTCGACCGGGATATTTACCCAAGCATTATGTTGTTTTTCGGAAAACCAGGAAGAGTGTGTAAAAAATTTATCTCCATTAATATCGAAAGGCACCACTGCTTGTATGGACATTGCAAATATTATAAATTAAGAAAGATAAAAAGATAAAAATATCCTGAATAACTGCCTTTTTATATTTTTTGTAAAGCAGACAAGTATGAAGTATCAAAAATGAATTTTAATTTTAGGAACACTAATGTGAATAGTTTTATTATTAATAGCATATTGGCATCGAACACGAACGAGCAAATGTTTTTGCATTAATTTTGCTATCACTAATTGTTTTATTTGTTTTATTAGATATTTATTTGAGATTTGATCATAAATTGGTATTTAGTAAATAATCTAACATATAATTATTTAGTCGATTTAATACTGTAATTTAATTCTGAAGATGACAAATTTCATATACTCTTGATATTTATTGCCGCAAAGATAGATACTCCAATCTAATGTCATAACAAACAAATCTACTCAAAAAGGGGACATACCGAGAATTGAACTCGGATTATTGGATTCAAAATCCATTGTGACTACCATTACACCATACGTCCTTTCTATCACTTTCTTCAGCTAAAAGTTATTGTAAAAAGGATGGTATAGCAATAATATGCAAAAGAAGCAAATCTATAAAAAAGGACATACCGAGAATTGAACTCGGATTATTGGATTCAAAGTCCAATGTGCTAACCATTACACCATACGTCCGCTCTATCACGTTGTTCAACTAAAATTATAACTAAACAAATCATGTCCTCAAAGTATCACTGTGTATTGCCTCCTTGTAAGCAATTGATTAATTTTATCCATTTTTTATTAAAAATAATTATTGATTAGGTAAATGCCAATATCGCTTATAAATCAAAGACTAAAAAAGTCATTAAATATTCAGATATAATCACACTCCCACCATACTTTAAATGGTTGCTGTTTTTCCTCCCAACTCTCCATTAATTTAATTCAGCTTTTGATGCTATTCTGTTAGTATTCCCCCCTGTAATTCCATATACTAAAATTCCTTATTCTGCCTCTCCTTTTCGTTTTTAAATACATCGGTCAATTGTGTGGATCTGTTTGTTATTTCTCTCAATAACTCAGTGAACTATCTATGCGCTTTTTCGTCGAGTTTCTTTAGTTGCAATTGCAGTTCCGCCTGCAATTTCTTTTGTTGATCAATACAATATTTAAAGTGATCAATAGCTCCCTGTTTAAGAATTGAACTACCTCAATATTTTAGACTTGCTCTTTGACAGTAGTTGTCACGCCCAACTTATCACTGTTTAGAGTCGCCGACATATTCATCGTGAAATCGAAGTTACTCATTAAAATATAACTTATATATAACCATTCTTGAAGGTAAATTATCGCCTGACAACTTTAATGTTTATCAACTATCTTACCAAGTACATTCGTTTTTATATATTAATACTTCTTATCGTTCTTGCATCGATGATGACTAATCGATAAAATGGCACATGCTATTTGGAGTTGGCATTTACCCTTGCATTGTAAAAAATGTAATAAAACTCATCTCAGGGAGTACAACTGTGAGGAGATTCGATGTAAAATCTGCCATGATGTACATTCTTATAAGGAGATTGTATAGGGATTATGTCCAAAAATTTATCAAATTGCCTTGAAAATGAGAGATGCATTGTCCTTTCCTTGCAAAATATGTATGGGGGCTGGTAAATGCTCCAAAATTATTATAACTACCTATCGCACACCTCAATGCGAGAAAAAAAAGCCAGTTTAAATAAATAAGCAATCTCATCAAAGTAGCGTGATTAAAGAAATAGTTCACCCACTTAGCGATATAAAGTGTGAATAATGTCAAGGACTTGGTCAAATCCATCGTTTTATTTACTGCTGTTAATTAGGTTGCTTGAACTGTCATTTCAAAGGAATGATATAAAATACAGTTTGGATTACATATAAAAGAAATGAGAAGAGAAAACCCTTCTTTAACTACAGTTAAGAGTAAATTCAGTGTTCTATTTGCTTTTAGTTAATCAAATTTGGACAAAAGATGTATAGGATGGAGTGCTAACATAAATTTCATCGTTTCTGCATTATAAAGTGGATGGAACATAAATCGGAATGCCCTTTGTGCCGTCGAAAAGATATTTATTTCAGTAAAAAATTGATAAATTAACTGTCAAAAGAAAATTTACTTTCGAGTTCATAAATTATGGGAGAACACTAGGATTAGGAATTGGAAGTAGATTACGAAAATCTGCAGGAGGGATCTGAGTTTAACGAATTCGGAAGTGAAGTATAGTAAACCTAGTTTTTGATACTGCCAAATTAAGAGTGAAATAATAATGATGACCTTTATCTATTAATCCTAAATCTGATAATGATTTTGATATATAGTCTTCATTTTAAAAAAATTAGTTCACGCTAAATCAAGTTTAATCTAATCCGTTACGAAAAAACGAATTGAATTATTTTGATTATAATATTAATCATTGTTGCTGCCATTGTTAAAAGTAGAAATGGGCAAGAAGTATATACCTGTAAAGGTCAATGGTGAGTAGTACAGAATCTATCTTTAAAATGTAGTTAGAATATATAAACAAATGGAAAAAGTCACTGTTCCTATCCCTCATTTTGCCAGGAAAAGTTTGGCAAGGAAAACCAGTCTATAAACGAGCCCTGATAGCACCCCATACTTTGATCTTAAGTCTGATCAATTATGAGGTGATTATGCATGATTATGTTTCAGTTTTATTAAGTCTTCATTTTATTCATCTTGCTCTGTCTTGGCCGTACTGCTCCATCATTATTACAAAGCCGACTTTTATAAACAGGCTCCAATTGACAGTCGTTTTTTAGGAAAAGAATTAAAAAAACATGCTTGGCCTAGAATAAATCTATCAGCATGTCTAGCTTAACAATTTTTAAAATAAATTTTATGATTAAAGAGCTCACGGACTGCAATTGATAATAAACTGAATATTGTTCATCAACCATCCACAATTGACAATCTTCTCCCTTTAATTCAATGATTTTGGGTCTATATTTTATTTTATTTTTCTAATCAACTTGTAAAATAATAAAATAAAAATCTTTCTTGGATATTCTAATGTTGAATCTGTTTTAAGTGTTGTTTGGATACTAATTATAGATTATATTCACATGAGTCAATTGATGTTAAGCAGGGAGCATCGGAAATAACTTTTGCCATAAGTATTCTTAAGCTTTTTATCAATTATTACATTCCAATCATTTTCCCTCTTGAATGATCCTCAATTACTCTTTATTTAGTGATTTCTATGATCTAATAAGCTTTTTCGTTCACAAAACATATTTTCCAAGTCCATAATTACCTTAACTCTTTTTGACTGACACTTAAACTGCATCATCAGAATTGGATATAATTAAAATATTTCTTTGTTTAAATTTGTACAAAAAAATGGATAATCTGCTCTTTAATTCAGACTAATAATTATTTAAGCTAACATGTGCTTTATCAAGAGTTCTTGCCTTGGAAGTCGCAGTCTCTATAATGATGAGGGAAAAGTTCATAATGTCCCCTTCAGTCCTATTTTGACCAACGACTGCCTTTCTTCAGAAACTTCGATTGGAAACTGTAACAGTATGACGTCGTTTTCTCATCTTTAGGGAAACGACCACTATTTGCTCGCTAATTTGATGGCCTCTGTGTTTCAGAACTCCGAAATGCTTCTGAAACTTGAGAATGTACTCCTTTCTAATGAAGTATGTCCAAGCTGCTGAATAAAAATTATAGCAGGCTGATGCTCTTATGGAAGAACAGGAAAAAGAAGAAGTGGTTTAATAAAGCCAAACCGATAATAAAGGACGGCTGGCCAAATAAACCACTATCCGCAAACTATTCGGATAGAAGCAGTACAAATACAAACTAAAATTACGAAATAAATTTCCTTCAACAATCTATAAGGAGCGAAACATAGCCCTGAGTTTGGAATTGCTTGATCTCGAAGACAAGCCTGTCATGAATTGTATATTTATTATGATGCAGCAAATCTCGTCAATCTTTGTGTGGCTGCTAGTTAAGTGAACGGAGATTGGATTCCATAAAATGAGAAAGGGGAATATTTCATACAAGGCAAGACGGAAACTGATCTTTATCACGGAGAGGCTCAGTTTCTAAAGATCTACCCTCGAGATGTGAGCAGACAATTCCTTAATGGAAAACTCAGCATTGTTATTTACCCGAAGCCTTCACTGATTCAGTTTGCTAGTTATTCCTCAAGCGTGGAATAACGAGTATTAGCTGAGGAAATTGAACCTCTGCTGATCAAAGATATTACGATTCGTGCCAAAAAGAAGGCAATAAACTGATCATTAAAACAAATCCCTCAATCTCATTCATTTTCAGTAGTATAATATTAGTTCAAATATTAAGTAGAGTAGCATTCTAATTAGCTTGCTGCTCCCTGTATTCAATCCTTCTCATATCCTAGTTGAGTTATTGTTTCCAAAAAGGCATTCGTTATTTTACACTTATTGATCAATTAAGAGCTTAATTTTTATATTAGAAATACTGAGAATTTTTCATTATAAAATGATCTCTCTAGTGATTTAAAACTCAAAAATCTCAATTTATGTATCAGCTGTATATAAAATATAACCGATCTTTGTTATCGATCCTTTCTAAAGTCATTGACTGAGATACAAATCTTTCCTAATGCTCGTTTCCCTCAAATATTGATAAAAAATGGTTCGTGCCCATACCTTAAGTCTCCTTCAGATTTTGTTTTATTACCTGATTTTTCCTTGTCAGATTTTCTATAAATAAAAGAGAGAAAAGAGTTGATGTATAATTAAAATGGGATCAGGGTTTACTAAGTTTTTCGAATCACTATTCGGCAAGCGCTAGCTGCGCGCCCTCATGCTGGGTCTGGATGCAGCTGGCAAGACAACCATTCTTTACAAACTCAAGCTCGGTTAAGTTGTTTCTTCTGTGCCGACCATCGGATTTAATGTTGAGACTGTTGAGTTTCAGAAGGTTAAATTTACAGTGTGGGATGTTGGAGGCCAGGATAAAATTAGACAACTGTGGAAACACTACTATCAAAATACACAGGCCCTCATTTATGTGGTGGATTCATCCGATAAGGAAAGGGTTTAAATTGCTAGAGATGAACTTCAAAAAATGTTACAAGAAGACGAACTCAAGGATGCAGTGGTGCTAGTGCTGGCCAACAAACAGGACATGTGCGTGATGAGCGTCAACTAAATTGTGGAAAAGCTCCAACTTCATACTCTCAGGGGACGAGAGTGGAATATTCAGGGCACCTGTGCTCTCACAGGAGATGGTCTACATGAAGGATTTTAGTGGCTGAGCAAGACTACCGCCAAAAAGCAATGATCTTATTGATATTGCATTCGTATTAATTTGCTATCAACTCTCTTGATATTTGCAACCAACTTTCTTTCTGAGTTTTTAGACGTATTCCAGAAGAAGAAATTATTAAAATGTGAAAATTTTGAAGAAAATATGTATAAATTAGAAACAAAAAAATAAATAGACTAAATTTGAAGGAGAGATTACACCAGCCTATTACAGCTAATCTTAAATTATTATGCAGTAATGGGAAAAAATGCTAATAATCGTAAATCGATAAACACTTCGCTAATTAATTTTGATTGTTTTCAAAAAATGATTTAGACATCCAACTTATTTATGGTTAATATTATTTATGAGTCTAATATTGAAGGGGTTGTTCCAAACATTAGCTCTCTCGCTAGAAAATGCCATCCTCCAATTAAACAGAAATGGTAGACTTCCCAAGAAACCGAACCATGGGGCACGGCCTTGTAGTTCGGTGATGCGACGACTGAGGAGGAAAGAATCGTATAAACGATGGAAACCTAAAACACCCATGGACCTCGAGGATTGGGATAAATGATCATTATTATACTCAATGTTTAACATCGCAGCGGCAGCAAGTATTAATTGTGAGATCAATTTATCATTTCAAGAGTTGATGGGCAACTAAAAAAATATTGAATAGTAAAAGAATGGGTGATTGGTGGCACAAATAACTAAATAAAAAAATCACATAATGAAGATAGATCATCCAATTACCACTCCTTTGCCTTTAAACACCTCGAAAGTGCCGTTGTCGTTATTGCGTTTGTGTTGATCATAAGTGATGTTACCATAATCCACTTTATAATCTGCCTTAACCCTGTTGTCGTTCCCTTTGGTTTATTCTTATCTAACAAGCCGATCTTGATGCTAGAAATAGTTTCTAAGAGCGGGATTCTAATTATACGCGATGGCTTTAAACTCCTTGTAAGGATAGAAACAGAAGACCATGCAGAAGCAATAGTAAAGAAAACTAAAGATCGAATCAGCAAAGATGAACATTTGCATACCAGAGTAAGTAGTCAGGTTGCTGCCTTGCTGGATGGGGACGAGGAAATAGGTCATAAAGTCAACTGCAAAGAAAATGCTGATGAAGATGAAGATCATTATCATCTGATAGCTGATCTGCCTTTGAATCATAAACAAAATAAAGAAAAAGAAAATACCAAAGATGGCCTACTGAAGGAATTAAGAAACAGCAACAAAGTTGAGGATTACGACTATTGCCTGTACCACCATCAGCACTCGAATTATTGTTACGTAAGTACGTGCTTTTTCAGTTGCTGGCTACACAGCTGGGCCAAGACACATGGATGATTTAAGTTTAAAGTAATTTTAGTTCAATATAATCAAACTATTTCATTTGATACTTTGCTTATAATTTGAAGCTACTTCTCAACAGAAAAAAATGTCGAATCAAATCTGATTCAGCCAGGCTCAGCTTTGGATGATTCATCAAGAATATATTTAAATTAAACAACCAAATGATATTTTTCTAATTTGATGAAATAAACAAAATTATAGTTAGTCAGGAGCAGCTCGAAAGATGTAGATTATCGCTACGAACTACTAATTAAGACCAATCGATAGATGCCGCTCTAATTATTAAGCGTTGATTGGAAAAAGCAAGCATAAGAGATCCCTCTTGCAGTTGGAGTAATTCTTGCCTCAAATAGATTAGTAAGGTAAGAATGACTTCATTTAATCCTGTAAACTGTCGTCGAATGAACTTATCCACGACTAAGTGCATAGCCTCAAGAGGAAGGAAACTTCCCAACATAGAGAAGTACCAACTCATTACGAAAAGTTCCAGTTATATTCCCTCTGATATCTACATAATTATATAAGTACCAGGTGGCTGTATAAGTCAAAAGAAAACCGCCGAAGCTACCCACTTAGTTTAATGGCTGTTGCACGTCCATAAGTAAAATTTTGAAGATAGATACGACGAAATTGAGCTTTGCGCATAACATGGTCCATCACTATCAGGGCTTCATAACTATTTCTAGAGTGAAAGACTAGAGAGGCGGCAATAAAATTCATGCCCTGAACATATCCTATTTCTGAATCCAACTTACAGTAACCCACTAATACTTCTCTAAGCGCGGATAGGTATTTACTATTCTGAAAAATTGGGTGTTAAGGCTGTGTACGAGGAACATCCTTATTGATCTGTTTTATAGAGCTGTCCCATTCTTAAAGACTCATTTTAGCCGATTCCTATTGAAGCTATTTGTGACCAATGAGGTTCAACCATTGATTCATCCATAGACATTTTGGTTGGCATTGGCAGCCTTCACTTTTGATCTGCATGTTGTTACATAATAGATTCGTCATTTTCCTTTGATCAAGTTTACTTTCCTTTAATCGCATATTTTATAGCTCAGTCTTTGAATAGAGAAGAGTATCTTTTAGAGGTTCTATGAGGTCCTCATATTTGAGATTGACTAAAAACTATGATTTTCGTTGACAAACAGGACGATTGGATTTTCGTAAAGAGTATTTAGCAGTTGATCCATTTTCTGACCTCATTTCATCAATAGGAAAGCTATTTGTTTGATTTTTTTGTTCCCAAAATTCATCAGTATGCACCCTCTCCTCAGATCTCATTTGGCAGGTGGGTGCTGTCTTATTGCTACCAGCAGTTTTGTGTGATTGCGAATGACTGGGATTAAGCTTATTAGAATGAGAACTGGATTGGCTGACTGCTTCTTCTTAATGTTTTTTAAGACTTTTTTTTCTATTTTTATTGACTTTTGAGTTGCCCATTTGCTGGAGTAAAGGAGCTTCTATCGGTTGTTTGGTGAATACAGCGCATTGATGTTATGTACTGACTATGGGATTTTTAGAAATTTCTTGACGAAAATCCATGGCTCTTCGTGCATTTTCGAAGCAATCAAATTCGTTTCCTGTATCAGTAATTAGAATTTGCGGTTGCTTCTACCATTTTTTCAGTTAGGAAAATGGAGATTCATTTTTTTTGTCATCGTGCAAACTTTAAGGTCCTTGGATCATTCCTTTCAGCTTTTTTTTGGAATCTCTATGAAGTTTGTTATATCGATTTCTAAGCGAAAATTTCTGAGCGTTGGGTTATGCCCATTATTATGGTTTGAAGTTAAGCTTACTCATTCTCTGCGGATAAATTAGGTTTATAAGGGAAGTAATATCCCATCTAGTATTCAACAAGCAAAGATAAATATTCAGACTCGAGATTTGCTTGAATATAATGCATCCTTCATAATTTTGATGATATTTATCAGGTGAGTTATTGATAATTTAAATTAAATTAATGGGATTTCCTGGACCCTTCCAAAACAACATCAACACTATCAACGTACACTACTATCAAGGCATTCTTATCGTTTAAGTTGCTCTCACTCTAGTCATCTATTTCGTCTTAAGAATTATTCACTATGTCAAGTGGGGTTATGATGAGGAGTAGGTTGACAACCCTGATAAACCCGAGCCTAAAGCCGCGTAAGAATAAGGCGAAAGCAAAGTATTTCTTAACTTATTCAGAAGTGGGACATGAAAGCATGGAACGTTTATTTTCCCATCATCTTCTCTCAGCATATCGGCGCCATTGCTCTTATAATCATATATATTCCGTATATTTACTCGGCAGTCATTGGCTTTCTGCATTTCACATGCTTTATAGTACTGATAATCCTGAATATATTCATCAAAGATGCCGAACCAGGATAAGGCAGCAGAACCAAGGGAAGTAGAGTTGTTTGGGGATGTAAATAGAATATTATTCAGTCATGTGCCTCTTCAATTTAATGCTCATCATTGGAGGACTTTCAGGAGTCAGCACAGTGTACTCATTATGATTGGATGAATCTTTGCATGCAATGGATAATTTATAAAAAATACAGACCAAAACTTCATAAAGTTATCCAAGAGACTATATTATGAGCCAGTTAAGCATTTCAATAGAATAAGTATCATTTGCTTGTTGACTCCAAAAGATAGTCAGTTATTCAAGTTGAAGGAGTTACTGGTTTTCTCCCTGATAAAAATTTAGAATTGCTGTTGGATCTAACAAAACCAATTTGTGAAAAATGGGCAGTTGCATTTTCCGTACTCACCCTCTTTTTCGGTTTCTCCGGCCTGTTCTCCATTTTGTATGGTATGTTTTAAATTTCAAAAAGCACTTTTTCTAGATTTTCCTATGACCATAACTTTTCGATTCCAATCTTATCCTTTCCCATTAACAATTTCATTATCTTTTTTTAAAGTTTGTTGTCCTCAGTCGTGGCTTGCTTAATCTAGAGTGCAAGGGAGTCGATGTCCTCAATCGTAGCCATGTGAGGTGTATCTTGTTTGAGGAATGCGCGTAGCCATTCTGCTCTTTCCTCCATGCACCGATCATATTCCTCATGCTACTGTATATATCTTTGAAACTCACTGTCATAATACTGAATTATCTGCATTTTTTTCTTTGCCAACAACTAAACTATGTAATCGAAATGACTTTATATGCTTTCAATTAGTCTCAACACTTTCTTCTAAAGATACTATCGTCTCTATTCCGACTGTTATAACTTTAACTCGATCTCTTAAAGTCGAGGAGCAACTTCTAATCTAATCAGTTCGTCTCTTAGTGGAGTCAAGGCCTCTTACTAAGAACGAACAGGGTGGTGTTGGCAGTATGTGAGTACACACCGCAGGCAGATGCTTTTACGACAGCTGAGACAAATATGGGAGGGTTAGTTAAAATGCAGTGGGCATTGCCTGCTTTTGTTTGCCCCTCTATCAACTTTGATGGGAGTTCGATAGGTGGTAGATAGCCTTTGGGCCTTTGAACTTGATTTTTATGGAGATCGATAGCTCTTCCTCGGTTCCTTCTTCATCTATTATAAACTTCCGTTAGTTCTTCCTCTTATATTTTTGAAATAAATTCCATCCATAATATCTATAAGATTTACAAATGGTATGAAGATTTACCTTCTTACAATATTGCTTTGGAAAGGAGGATAAATTAATTTAATATTTAAGAATAAAATGAATTGGTCGCACAAGTCCTTGGAATATTTGAATACTAAGCGATCTTCGATGATATAAGTTTATTAATGAGAAGAGAAATTGTTGAAAAGTCTAAATTTTAAGTACCAATAGAATATAGTTTTAATAGAGCAATATGCTAGTAGCTGTTATCTTGAAGATTTAGATATTCGAAATTAAATAATATTAGAAAATAGAAAACTATGTTTACCGTCTATGTCAACTCCTCAAATTCGAGGATTCTGCCCAGCATCCATTGCCAGAAATCGAGGATCCGATTCAAAAAAGAAGACAAACCAGATTAGTCGTCAGGCTTATAATATGTTCGGCCTATCTTAATGAAGGAATAATATACCAAGTCCAAATTCTCTAAGATTTGGAATGATGTACAGGATAATGACTTGAAGAAAACAATTAAAACAAAGAGATTTAGATAATCCTCAGAACAACCCCATCATAAAGATAAGAATAGAAACATTCCTTCAGGAAGCAGATAAACTGATAGAAAATCTCCTCATAAAATGTAATAAATCAAGGAATGTGGTCAAACAGTCAAGCTATGCAAAGCAGACAAGCAATCTGCTAATGGACGAAGTCGCATAAATTCTTGCAAAGTTGTAATAAATAGGATCTTCCCTCCAAACAAAAAACCTCTTGAATCAACTAAAATAATGAATGACTTCTAAGATGATGCACTAAGCTCAATTCCTAAATTGGAGTGGGATACAGATAAATTCATTTCTTTCGAGAGTTTTACCCAGTTAGCGTTTTGATTTTAAATTATTTTATATTTGCTATGTATTTTAGATTTAGTTTTCTCATCCTTAAATTATGTTGGCGATCATCACCATTTATATTAGATATACAATCATAACAAAAATGTTTAATATTCGTTAATATCATATTTAGTTTTAATTTATATTGATCAAAGTTCTGATTTTAGATTATTATAAGAGTTTTTGGATGAATTTTCATAGTATTTACTTCTATAGCCTTTTCCTTAAAGAAAGTTGTTTTTAGTCAAGATGGGGGACGCTGATGCCACCAAATCTATGTTAATCCATCCAACAGTGATATTAATAAACTCAATGATTGAGCAAGTTATATTCTCAATAATAATTGCTGCGAATATTAAAATCATTCTACGATGACTCTTTATAACTGTATTTTAAGTTATTAATAGCTTTAGTATTTACCAGTCAATCTTTCATCATTTCAACAGATAAGATTTCTAAAAATCTTGCAAAGTTAATTTCATTAAACGGTTAACAAACCAATATTATTTTGCTCATGTTTGCTTGTTTTTAAGGCACGAACTCTCGCCATGAGGAATTATTATTTTTTCTAATACTTTTAGGAACAGTTTGAGTTCAAACATCTAATTTGACTTTAGAGATGCCGAGATAACAATATTAGAGATAATTTAAATAAAAACATTTAGAAGGAAGCAAAATGAATCAAAAATAACTTTAAATATTTGTATTTTCTTTTTCATTTTCGTTTTATAAAAGAATTTAACTTAAATGAAGTTTTACTTTCCAAAGAAATATTCTAAGGCTTTATTTGAACTTAATCACTGTCATTGATCACTGAATTATGAGATATTAATGAATTTTCTTTGGTATTCATTGAAATAGGACTGTTTTAGTATTTGAGTTATATTTTTTATTCGCCATCTAAATATTGAGAAGAAAATGGGTTGCTAATCAAGTGACATTTAAGTGTTTGAGGGTCATAAAATTCCTATTGAAAAGATATCATAACTTCAGTAAAATACTGATGGATTAATTGGATTAGGGAATTGGAAAGAAGCATAGAAAAATGGTGACGATCTTTTTGAATCTCGCAAGTGGGATGAAGCGGCTGTGATTTACCGAAGGATTATAGAACAAATGCCTTAGTTCGATTATTAAATAGATGGGCTTGGATGCAACGAAGACCAATCTGGTTACTATGAGTGGGTTCTAGAAACCTGGTACAAAAATTAAAAACTGGAGAAAAGAATTAAAGGAACACCTTATGACGCATTATCCCTATGCCTTTCAAAAAGAGATATAGATGATCTGGATGGTTTTAATTAATGGAAAAAGTGGTACGAAGAACTAATTGAAAAGTATCCCAAAAATTATCAACTCCACTTTGGATTAGGAAATCTGCTCTACAATAAAGGTATATATGAAGAAGCTGTAAGAGCATACGGTAAAGCGATATAACTTAAACCGAATTTTGTGCCTGCATATATTGATACAGCTTTTGTCTACGAATATCAAAGAGTAGAAAAGAAAAAATCAATTGCTTGGGCGAACAATGCTCTAGCAATTGACCCAAAAAATCAATATGCCTTGTTTATTATTGCAAGGAATTAAAAAGACAATACAAACAAGATATAGAAATTAAAACCCATCGCTGATATGTACCCTAGATACACCAGAATTAGCAATGAAATTGGAATTGCATACGGAGGAGGGCTAAAAGATTATGAGTAGGCCATAAACTGGTACAAAAGATGTGTGCAGTATTATCCAAAGTATTATTCATCCTACAACAACATTGGAGTGAACTATGAGCTGATGAAAGATTATGAGTAGGCAAAGAATTGGTACTTCATGGCCTGTGAAATTAACCCTGAATATAAGGCTCCTCATACAAATCTAAGTGATGTTTTTGACACACTTTAAGCAAGTGATGAGGAAATTTTAGAAGAAAGTAGAAAATACAAGTTGAAATAAGATTATTTTTGTTATTATATGGGTTTAGCCTACTACGACAAGGAGGAAGTGAATAAATCTATCAATTGGTATGAGAGGGCATTGTAGTTGAGTAACAATAATTATAAAGTATATAATTCTCTGGCAATTTCTCATGATTAAAATGAAGATTAT
>Ga0302280_1000375_pt1 | contig 39263 bp, 39 predicted proteins | sample III_Fen_E1_1_FD_198771 | JGI IMG/M metagenome (GOLD analysis project Ga0302280, IMG submission 198771) | Peat permafrost microbial communities from Stordalen Mire near Abisko, Sweden - III_Fen_E1_1 | ecosystem: Environmental > Terrestrial > Soil > Wetlands > Permafrost | place: Sweden: Abisko... | reverse complement strand
TGTTACAAATGGTCGTAAAGCAGTGTTCTCAAGTGACCTTACAGCAGTCAATACAACAGTCCAAGGGTCCTTGTCAGTTACTGGAAATAGTACATTCAATAGCGACATCACTGTTAATGCTGTTACAAATGGTCGTAAAGCAGTGTTCTCAAGTGACCTTACAGCAGTCAATACAGCAGTCCAAGGGACCCTTTCAGTTGCTGGGACTTCCACATTCAATAGCGACATCACTATTAACGCAGTTACAAACGGAAGACGTGCAGTATTTACTTCAGACGTAACAGTTCAAAGTCTAACTGTCAACGGAGCTCTTACTTTTGGAGTAATCAATGCGACACAAGGTAATTTCTCAAGTGACTTACACTCTGGTGTTTTCACAGCAACGAAAGGTACTTTTGCAAGTGACCTCACAGCTGTGAACACAACAGTACAAGGGACCCTTTCAGTTGCAGGAAACAGTACTTTTAGTTCTGACATTACCATTAATGCAGTTACTAACGGACGTAAAGCAGTGTTCTCAAGTGACCTTACAGCAGTCAATACAACTGTTCAAGGGACCCTTTCAGTTGCAGGGAACAGTACTTTTAGTTCTGATATTACCATTAACGCAGTTACAAACGGAAGACGTGCAGTATTTACTTCAGACGTAACAGTTCAAAGTCTAACTGTCAACGGAGCGTTTACCTTCGGAGTAGTCAATGCGACACAGGGGAACTTCTCTAGTGACTTACACTCCGGTGTATTTACAGCGACAAAAGGTACCTTCACGAGTGATCTCACAGCAGTGAACACTACAGTTCAGGGAACTCTTTCTATAACAGGAAACAGCACGTTCAGTAGTGACATTTTCGTAAATGCTGTCATGAACGGTTACCGTGGAGTCTTTGCAAGTGACCTGACTCTAAAGACCAAACTAATTATTGCGAACTCTGATTTACCAGTAATTGTGGCGAATGCGTCAACTATTTACACTGGTCAGTACCAAGTTTCAGTTGACTCTGGTGGCACAGCAACATATCAAACGATACTTTCTCCGGGTACAGTTGACGGTCAACAGTTAAGAGTCACAAACAAAGGTACATCAACAGTTACATTTGATATTGATGCAAATTCCAATGTAGCTAACGGAGCATCAGTTTATATCAATTCATTACAATCGAGAGACTTTGTATGGAGAGCTGCTACATCAAGATGGATTACGACACTTGGTAGCGGTACGATTGTTCCGTTTGTAATGTGTTCTGCAGCCAATTTAGCAACAACGGGTACGAATCAAGAACCGACACCAGTAATTAATAACGTAGTAATTAGTTCTGGAACGTTGTGTGGATTGTCTGCTCGTTACATCGATCCGATTACTTCTGGTACACTAACTGTTCGTGTACAGAAAAATGCAGTAAATAATTTGACGGTTACACTAAACTCAACAAATCAGAGTATGGTTACAATGTCGGATTACTATTTCTCGCCGAGTGACACAATTGTTGTTTATATCGATTCATCTGGATTGGCTCCTATTGGACCTCAAGAACATGTTTCTATCAGTGTGTATCAAAGATTATAATCACGACAAAATTAAAAAATAAACTTATTTTTTAATACCAATATGCCGACGCAACGGTACGATTACTTCTCAAGTTATCCAGCAATTACTTTTTTAGGATTAGAGTCATTAACTTCTTCTGGTCCTATCAGTATAACAATTCCGACAACTGAAATTGCAGATTACTCTTATAACGGTGTATACACATTAGCAGATAACACTGTAGGAGGTTTTATAAAGAAGATTTATATACAAAATCTTAGTATGTCATCAGTGATCAATTTGAGTAGAGGGTCGTTTGTATTAAATCAGTATAATCCGAGTATAACACTTGAATGGGACTCAACTGCCGATTCAGCTGGAAATGGAAATTGGAGAGTCATTTCATCATACTATCCACCACTCTTTGTAGCTACACAACAGGGAACCAAGCTCGTTGGCACTGGGTACTCAGGGACTTCTTTTTATGGTAATAATACAGCAATTGGTGGTGACTCTAACACAATTTCTGTTGGGTCGTATAACGACAACGGTGGAAATGGAGCAACATGGATTTTTACACGAACTGGTACAATTTGGACACAACAAGGATCTAAACTTTTAGGAACTGGAAATACCGGAGCTGCACAACAACAAGGCCAATCTCTTTCAGGAGACTCCAACACACTTTCAATGGGAGCACCAAATGATGGTGGTCAATTAGGTGCAGCGTGGGTATTTACACGAACAGGAACTGTTTGGTCACAACAAGGTCCCAAACTTGTAGGTACAGGGTATTCTAGTTCAATTTGTTGGCAAGGATACGGTGGAGGAACAAATGTATCGTTTGATTCAAATACGTTAACAGTAGGTGGTTATCAAGACGGAGGAGGAACAGGTGCTGTTTGGGTATTTACTCGGCCTACAGGAGGAACTGTTTGGACACAACAAGCGAAACTTGTTGGTACTGGTTATTCAGGAACAAGTACTCATCAAAATAACACTTCGTTATCTGCAAATGGTAATATCCTAGCAATTGGAGGACCAGGAGACGCCTCAAATGTTGGCGCAACGTGGATATTTACACGAACCGGAACTGTTTGGACACAACAAGGAACGAAGTTAATCGGTACCGGTTTTTCAGCAGCAAGTCAAGGTAATGTTGCACTAAATAGTGATGGAACAACACTTGCTGTAGCTGGTAATGGAGACAACTCTGGAGTCGGAGCTGTATGGATTTTTACTCGTAGCGGAACAGTTTGGACTCAGCAAGGGACAAAGCTTGTCGGTACAGGATACTCTGGAAATGGTGCTCAAGGATTCTCTTTAGCATTAACAGCAGATGGAAATACATTAATTTCTGGTTCGAACGGTGATAACAGCGTTGGTGCATTTTGGATATTTACAAGAACGAATGGTGTTTGGACACAACAGGGAAATAAGATTGTTGGTACAGGATACACAGCACCTACAAATCAGGGTTTAAGTTGTGCAATTTCTCCGAATGGAACTACATTTGCTATTTCATCAAATAATGATGCAACAACTGGCGGTACATGGGTTTTTAATTAATTTTCTTATAGTAAAATGCCGACACAACGGTACGATTATAATTATCAGAGTCTTGTAAATTCGTTTAACAGTGAAGTATTAAGTGTAAGTGGTTCTACGATTAGTCAAACAACTCTTTACACTACTTTACAAGTGTTTAGCGGAACTTCTTCATTCAACTTGTTTGCTCCTTCTTATACTGGTGGTTTTCGAAAAATTATTAATTTATATGCTGGAATAGGATTTGCAGAAGTAATTACAAATCGAGGTACATTCTATTTAAATAATAATACACCAAGTATTGAACTGGTTTGGAATGGATCGATATGGGTGTCTGTGTACGCAAATACCCCAAGTATGTTTCCAACTGCTCAAATAGCACAATTAATAGGTACAGGATTTACAACTGTTTCAGGATTAGCATCTGCAATTTCATTAGAATCCAATACAGTTGCATTAGGATCACCTGGAGATAACGGTGTTGGTGCAACATGGGTTTTTACGAGAAATATTTTTGGTTGGACACAACAAGGAGCGAAGCTAATTGGAACAGGATTTTCTGCTGCAGGACAAGGATACTCTCTTGCACTAGATGGAATAGGAAACACTCTAGCTATAGGAGGAAGAACAGACAACACAAATGTTGGTGCAACATGGGTTTTTACACGCTCTGGAGGTGTTTGGACACAACAGGGACCAAAACTGGTTGGAACGGGTTACTCTGGTTCAAGTACACAAGGAAGTTCAGTTTCTTTAAGCGGAGACTCTAATACACTGATTATAGGCGGACCTGGAGACAATGGTATCGGTGCAACATGGGTATTTACTCGTAATCAAGGAGGTACAGTTTGGACACAATTAGGAAATAAACTAGTTGGAACAGGTTACTCTGGAGCTTCTAATCAAGGAGTTTATGTGAAATGTTCTGCAAACAGTGCGACTGTTGCTGTAGGAGCTACTACTGATGCCGTGAATGTTGGTGCAACGTGGATATTTACAAAAAATGCCGCTGGAAATTGGGTGCAACAAGGAGCGAAACTAATTGGAACAGGGTTTTCTGCTGCGGGTCAAGGAATTGTGTCACTTTCAGCGGATGGAACTACTGTAGCCTCAGGAGGAAAAACTGATTTTAACTCTGTAGGTGCTGTTTGGGTATTTTCACGAAACGCTGCAGGAACTTGGGTGCAACAAGGAACAAAGCTTGTAGGTACAGGTTATTCTGCAGCAACACAAGGAAGCTCAACAGCTTTAACACTTGACGGCAACACTCTTATTTCGAATGGAAATACAGATAATACTAACGTTGGTGCATCTTGGGTATTTACACGTGGAAATGGTGTTTGGACACAGCAAAATGCGAAGTTAGTAGGTACAGGAGGAACGAGTATCAGTAACTGCAATTTATCTGGAAATGGAAATACATTGGTAAGTACCATTTCTACCGCAAGTGGTCCAAGTCTTTTAATATTTGATTAAATTAATGGGAAACAGTGTTACACGTCTTGATTACAGAACGGCATTAAATATTTATCTAGGTACAGAAACGATAACAACGGTTGGTAGTACACTTAATATAGCAATTCTCTATTCTGTTATACAAAATTACACACCTAATGGTGTTTACTATCTACCTGCACCTGGAATTGCAGCATTACGAAAAATCATTCGACTGGGAATTAGTAGTATGAGTGCACAAATTATTATGGATCGAGGTTCTTTCTTTATGAACGAAGCTTTCTCTTCTGCTGAGTTGCTCTGGAATGGAGACTCTTGGTCGATCACAAATTGGAATCCATCTGGACAAAGTATAGATCTTTTCCCAACGACACAACAAGGTGCTAAACTTCTTGGAACAGGATACACTTCTAGCGCAACCAATTTTGGAAATTCAGTTTCACTAAATGGGACTGGAAATACAGCTATTATTAATGGTTCGGGTGACACTTCTTCATGGGTTTTTACTCGTAATGGTACTGTGTGGACACAACAAGGTGCAAAAATAGTTGGATCAGGTGTAACAATTGCTATGAATAAAAATAGTGTATCAGAAGATGGCAATACATTCGTTGCTTATGGAACTACAGCAAATGGAAATATTCCTAATATATGGGTATTCACTCGTAGTGCAAATGTGTGGGCTCAACAAGCATCATTAGTAGGAACTGGATATACAGGATCAGGTGCCGGATCGTGTGTAGTTTCAGCAGATTCGAATACATTAGCGTACGGTAGTACAGTTGATCGTACTAATATAGGAGCATCATGGGTGTTTACTCGTCCTTCAGGAGGTACTACTTGGACACAGCAAGGAGCAAAGCTTGTTGGGACAGGATACACTACAGCTCCTCTACAAGGATCCTCTATCGCTATGAGTGGAGATTCAAATACTTTAGTAGTTGGAGGATCAGGTGATAACGGTGGTGTTGGAGCAACTTGGATTTTTACTCGAACAGGGGGTGTTTGGACACAACAGGGACTAAAACTCGTTGGTACGGGTTATTCAGGAAATGCAAATCAAGGTTTTTCAGTAAGTTGCTCTCGAAATGGAAACACAATTGCAGTAGGAGGGTACATTGATAATGTTAATACTGGAGCTGTATGGGTTTTTAATCGAAGCGGTACTGTGTGGACACAACAGGGAGCTAAACTTATCGGAAGTGGTATTACAACACCGGCAAACTGCGGTTATTCTGTTGCTTTATCTGGAAATGGAAATACATTGGCTGTAGGAGGTAATACTGACGCTAGTATCGGTGCGGTGTATATTTTTACACGAACAGGAACAGTTTGGGGAGCACCTCAAACAAAATTAATAGGAACAGGGTACACTGTACCTGCTTCAACTGGTATTGGAGCAAGCGTAGCTTTAAATACTACTGGAAATACATTACTCGCTGGAAGCACACAAGATTTTGGAACTATTGGTGCTGCATGGGTATTTACATAAAATAATAATTATATTTAATAATTATTAATGAACAACGATCCTTGTTTACAACAGCCGATAAAAGTACATAAAAATGATATTATTAACAATTACGAAGTATTAGATGGAATAGGAAAAGGAGGATTTTCATTTGCTGCAAAAGGTTTAAATATACTTGAACAGGATCCAAATAAAAAAATTGTTACGTTAAAATTTGTGGATACAGGAAGAAAAGGGTACACTTGCGAACAGATTAAAAGGTACACCAATAGCGAAATTACGATTTTAAAGAAAATTAATCGGTACTGTGGATCCGTAAGTTGTTACTACGACTCTTTTTATTACGGAACATACATTGTTCTTGTTTCGAAATACATTCCAGGTCATCCATTAGACTCTTTTAATGAAATTCAACTTGATGCTCTTAATATACTGTGGGTCAAGATTCTTCTAGACACTTTATACAATCTACACTATATAGGAGTTACGCACAACGATATTAAGGGAAGCAATATCATTTTCGATACATCGATTAATCGACCAGTTTTTATAGACTTTGGATTATCAACATGTACAGATGAACTTTGTAAAAATCGTGGAACAGCAGGTTATAAAGCACCTGAAATTAATAACCGGAATAGTGATACACGAGCAATAGACGTTTTTGCACTTGGAGTGACTCTTCTTAAGATTAAATATAAAAGGATTGTATTAGCAAAAGATGTCGCCGATACCGATTGGATTTTATCTGCACAACGATTTATTAAAAAGAATAATCCAATGATTGCAGCTTTTCTTGACATTGATCCAAATATTCGATACCTAAATTTTCTAAAAGCAAAAAGAGAAGGACCACATACCGATTTCAAATTTACTGTACCAGCAATTGTGAACGGACCACCTTTGACTCCTAAAAAAGTTATACCAATTGTAAATGGACCACCTCTGCTTAAAAAAACAGTTAGGACAGTTCGTAAAAGACCTAAGTCAGTATAGTATTGAAAAAAATTTAATTTTTCAATTTCTCACAGCGTGTTTCTTTTGTGGATCTTCTTTGGGACGATTGTAATTAACTACAATTTCTTGTGCTGTTTCTGGCAAAGTGTACCGAGGATCTTCTGGTTTAGCAACAGCTGTTCCATTTTCTGTTGGGTGAACTCCTTCTGTTGGAAGCGAATCCAACTTAGCTTTCGTTTTCTCAAGAGTTTCTCTTGCCTCAGAGAGACGCTCTTCTAAGTCTTTAATTGTTTCCGTCGTAACCTTCAATCGGTTCTCAACAGCAACTAAAGGTTCCTCTTTAGCGGCTGCAGCTGCTTGACCTTCTGCTGAACCCTCCTGAATTGCTTTCTCCATCATCATTCTCTTACGCTCCTCGTAATGTTGACGGCTCTTAATGGAGTTCTCTTTGTACCCCTTCATAAGTTCTTGCAATTGGGAGTCATCATAAACTTGATCATCAATCAAATCTGGATTCGGATCGTACGGAACCCACTTTCCAACACTTGCAACAGCAGTTGCAATTTCGGGATCTATTTTCTGAAGGTATTCACAACGATCACGAGCAGCTTGAAGGTCAGGGAAGCATCCACGGACCTTTAAAGCGCGTTTAGGATGTTCCTGTGCAATCCAAGAATCAACAATTTTCGTTACGAGGTCATTTCCTACACGTAGACCTTCTGAAATTCTCTTAATGATATCCGTTTTTTGGGAATCACCTAAAGAAACAAAGGAGATCGCCATGAACTGCTGAGCAGAAATGACAGTGTCTTCGTCTAAGTAATCAATAGTCGGACGACTTACAGGGTGAACTACTGCGTTTGCAGGATTATTCTTAACCGAGTATCGTCCATTTCTGTTATTATACTTAAACTTGTTACGTGGCGTTCCGCCGCGTCCACCGCGACTTCCTCGAGTTGAATTTTCAGCCATTACTAATGCTTTTATTTTAATTAACCAATTTAAACGCTCAAAGTCTCCTGCGGAGCAACTTCTCCTGCGGAGCAGCTTTTAAAGTCTCCTGCGGAGCAGCTTTTAATTAAATTGTGAAATGTAGTACTTATTAATTCCGCCTATTCGTGTTTCAGGTCTGTCTGTTAATGTAAAAGCGTTTGTAGTAACTTCTCCGCTCCGTTCAATAAAGAATTGATCATACGAAATGGTGATTACTTCAGGATCTGATTTGGTTCCTCCGTTTGGAAAAGGGGCAGGGTCTTCTACATTAAATGGGTACAATCCATTTTCGAATGGTGGTTGTGGTTTTTCTAATTGAGTATTAACTAATTTAACATCCGGACAACTTTTTGGAGTAAGACTTCCAATTATTATTAATGTTATTGCGGCAAAAAGGATTAACAGCAACATGACTTAAATAAATAAAACAAATTTATTTAATGTTTCCCAATAAAACAAAATTTCCTGTTGCTCGTAAAGAAAAAAAGTACACCGAAATCCAAAAGATAGTTGGTGAACGTTTTTATGGAAACACTTTGTATTACAGAGTAATTTTTAGTGATTCTGAATCTTCTAAGCCAAGTTGGGTAAATAGTAGAGTACCCGTTTTTAGAATAAATACAGTTTCGTACACTTTACCTGAAAATTTAAAGATGAAACCGAAACAAAATACATTATCGCAAAAGAGTGATTCTAAACCGGATCTAATTTTTGAGTGGAATCATTTTAAAATGACAATTCCCAAATTTATGACAATAGTTACAGAAGAACGTTATAACGATTTTTTAAAAACATTTATGGAAACTTGGGCAAAGAAAAAAGGAAAAAAACCACATTGGTTTCTTTTACTTTCTGAAAATCCTCCAGAGTACTCTGCTGATTCTATATTAATCCGCTTTGCTGTTGAACTTATTAACAAGTATTATTACTCTGGATTAGATACCAATCCAAAGTTTCAAGATCATATTGATATTGAAGATTCTTCGTGTGTATTTTTTATTGTAACAATGGATTTAATTAAATTCTGTTTCCGGCTCAATTTCTGAAGACTCTGATTCTGATTCCTCGGTTTCTGATTCTTCAGCATCAGAAGTTAATTCAGGTTCTTCGATTTCTGAGATTGGTTCTGGTTCTTCTAAATCTGAAGTTTCTTCCGAACCTAATTCTGATTCTGGTTCTTCTGGACCTTCAGTATCGTCTTCTGGACCTTCAGTGTCTTCTGGATCTTCGATGTTGTCTTCTGGACCTTCGGCGCCTTCGGTTTCTTCAGTTCCTTCGGTTTCTTCTGAATATTTCTTACTCTTTTTAACCTTCTTACTTTTTGTCTTAGATTTTGGAAATAGAGACTCTTTCTTCTTACGTGCATTCATTCTCTTTTCAATACCTGCTAATAAATTAGGATCGGGTTCTTTATAGTACTTTTTCAAAATTTGTTGAAAATAACATTCAGAAATCTTTGGTTCTGTAGTTTTAATTTGAATTGAAACAACAGGTGTAGATTCCTTGGAATGTTTCATATTTAGAATATCATTTTGATAATTGATAAGGGAATCTTTGTATTTAATGCAATTATCAATAAAACCGATACACTCTTGGAGAATTTCATTGGGTGTGTCTTTAATATTAAAGAGATGATGAGTCAATGTAGTTGTACTCTTCGTCCCTTTTTGAAGCAACTGTAGAATGTAATTGATAGCATGTTTATCAAATGAAGTGAGATCACTATTCTTTAATGGAAGAAGTGCTTTCAGTTTACGATCAAGTTCATGTCTTTTGTCCATTGATACTAATCAAATTTAATTTTTTTTCAATTTAACTTGCGGAGCAGCTTTTAGCTTGCGGAGCAGCTTTTAAAGGTCCTGTTCCATAACCTTTTGAGGATTATTTATTTCTTCAAATTGAGAAATGATCTTATCAATTGTTTCTTCACGTTTTCTCTGTTTTTCAAGGTACTCGTTATAAGTTTCATATCCTAATAGGTATCTTCCCGCTTGGTAAGTGTAATAAATAGACCATTTAAGAGTGTAATACGTTCCCCAGAATGTTAATCGAATTAAAGGTTCTGCAAGAAGCGTAGCCATTAATATAAGATGACACATTTTTTTAAGTCGCCTGCAGGCTAGATAAGTGCATTTGAAATAACAGTTCCGCAATACTTTGCAGGAGTTTTAGAGTAATCCGTATTGGTGTACAACCCCAGTTTAATTGCTTCTCCCAAAATAAATTTGAGATCATATTGGAAATGTCCGGAGTGTCCTGGATCGTATTGGGACATTCCGATGTGTGTAAGCTCATGGAAACATACTCCACTTAATAAGTTGATATCAACAAAAGGACCGCAGTACTCTGAATTGCATCCTGGTTCAGAAATATTCGCAGGCGCAATGGAATCTTTATTCCGAAGACAAAAGTAGATATGATGTTTACTTTCTGTGTATGTAGTGTAATCGGTAGTATCACTTGACTCTGAAATGTTCTTGAAATCGAATATACTTACATTTTTTGTTCTAGGGTCATTTGGAAAATTTTTTTGTAAATGAGCTACTAACGTTTTTCCCCGTCTTGTTAATTCAACAAGAAGTTCAGCAGCGGTAGACTTGTCAGGTAAATTTCGGACAAGGTACTCTACCCCGTTACTCGCTTTTACGTACGTTACAGGACCTCCGTTAAAATTGGTTGTAACGATTTTAAAAATAATTAAAATCACAATAATATAAATAATTACTCCGATACTATTACTCATTGATTAATGTAAATAAATTAAGTTGCGTACACTTAAAAAATAAAAGATTTTATTATAGAAATGGAGAAACTCCCGGTATCATTTAACAAGGAAACATTAGGAAAAGTTGGCGGCGAAGCTCACTTTAAAAAAGCGTATTATCGTAAAAAGTTTTATACCCAGAAGCTCTTAGCTGGTAAAGAACCAGCGATGATCCCTATCTTTGAGATTTCTCCTGGTCAAGAATCTGATAATGAAGATGATTATTCTGAAGATCCTCAAGATCAATTTGCAGAGCAACTTGATAACTCAGACGAAAAAGTAACTGTTCTTCCCAATGATTCAGACTCAGACCAACCTTTTGAGGGAGAACCTCTTCAAACTGAGGACCCTGAGGACCCTGAGGACCCTGAGGACCCTGAGGACCCTGAGGACGATTTTGACCCGGAAAGAGATGTTCCCGATTATGCCGAGATCAAATCTGTTCTAGCAGAATTTAAGGAACGTGGATTCACCTGTAAGATGGTTTCTGATATTGATCCAGATTCAGGAGCGTTGTTACTGTTTGTTCAAATTGCGTAAACATTAAAATAAAATAGTTTATTTTAATAATGTCAGATTTTGTTAGGAAACCTCCTATAAAGTTATTTCCATGTAAAGGGTGTACGAAAAAGTACACCGAGAAGAATATTCATTTAAAATGTACCAATTGTAATGCAGTGTACTTTGAAGAGTGCTTAAAGGAGATCTCCCGATGTAAAAATACAAAGTGTACAACAGTTTTGTGTCTAAGTTGTTGGGGTAAATTACAAGAGTGTTCTATTTGTCATACCTTTTTAGTAAAAAGAATTCTTAAAATGACGATGGACATAGAGAAAAAGATGAATGAATTGGAACTTAAATAAAAGAAATTTAGAATAGTAATGAATACTGCTTTTGTAACTGGAGTAACAGGGCAAGATGGGTACTATATGTCAAAATTCCTTTTAGATAAAGGGTATACTGTGTACGGATTTGTTCGGAGATCTTCTCATCCAATTCCTATAGATTCTCGAATTAAAATTTTATATGGGGACATAACAGACATTATCTCGATTATCAATGCAATAAACAGTATAAAGTCTCCTGCGGAGCAGCTTTTAAAGTCTCCTGCGGAGCAGCTTTTAAAGTCTCCTGCGGAACATTGCCTTGAAATTTATAATTTTGCAGCACAGAGTTACGTTAAAGAGAGTTTTAATTCTCCAGATTACACGACAGAAACTAATGCAAAAGGAGTATTGTACCTTTTGGAAGCTGTTAGAATAACAAAGATAAAGTGTAAAGTTTTTCAAGCATCTACTTCGGAAATGTTTGGAAAAGTTAAAGAGATCCAAAATGAAGATACTCCTTTTTACCCAAGAAGTCCTTACGGAATTGCGAAACTATTTGCTTACTGGACGGTAATTAATTACCGAGAATCTTACGGTCTCTTTGCATGTAACGCTATATGTATGAATCACGAATCTCCAAAACGAAGTCCTCATTTTGTAACAAGAAAAATTTCGTTGGGAGTTGCTGCAATTGCTAATGGATCTGCTGTTTCTTTTTCGTTAGGAAATTTAAATGCAAGAAGAGATTGGGGACACTCTTCGGATTATACTGAAGCGATTTACAGAATTATGCACCACTCTGTTCCAGATGACTTTGTCATTTCATCTGGAGTTAGTCATACTGTTCGAGAATTTGTAGAAGAAGCATTTCGGGTGATTGATATAGAAATTACTTGGGTTGGAACTGGATTATCAGAAATAGGTGTTGATCAATACGGAAACACTCGAGTAACAATTGATCCAGAAAACTTTAGGCCAGCTGAAGTTGACTTTTTACAAGGAGACTCTTCAAAAGCAAAAAGAATCCTTGGATGGACTCCAACGAAAACATTTAAAGATATTGTCAGGGAAATGGTTGAAAGTGACTTGCGTTTGTACTTAAATAAATAAACTTTCTTAATATTAAATGACTACAACACAACCGCAACAGCCTATTGACGACTATTGTAAGAATCTTATTAAGAAATGGTTGGAACTAGATGATTCGATAAAACTTTTTAATAAAGACGTATTGGAGTTAAAGAAAAAAGCACAACCTGCGATTGAGGAAAGAGACGTTGTAGAAAAGGAGATTGCAAAGTACTTAAAGGAGCATAGTATCACAGATGCAATTAATTTTGGATCTGGTAGTATTCAATTGAGTGTTTCAACACGGGCTAAACCTATTAATACGGAAACAATTGAGAGTTCATTAAATGAAGGGTTACAAGGAGATGCCTCAAAAGTTAAAATGTTATTGGACCTTATTAATTCAAATCGGCAAGTAACGCAGGTCGAAAAATTGAAACGCAAGAAAAAGTAATTTAAAAAATATTTTTTTTAAATTAAATGAATATAGCAGTTGTTTTATATGGTCAACCCAGAGATTATAAGAGAGGTTATAATAATATAATGTCATTTCTGAATAGTAAAGCTGACTTTTTTTATCATTCTTGGAAATTAAATGAGAATGAAGTTTATAAACATTCTCCATGGAGAGCTCTTGATCAGAATACACTAGTTTATAATGAACAGATTATTACGGATTTAAAAAAGTTATATAATCCTATTTCATACGAAATTGAAATACAATCTAATATAACATTTGATGAATCTTTATATGTAAACACATTGGCATTTAATAACACAAAAGGAGAAAAAGTTTCTAATATAAATAATACCTTATTCCAAATGTATTCAAGAAATAAAGCAAGAAATTTATTGAACATTTACTTAAATAATAGCAAAATTCATTACGATCTAGTAATGACTTTACGATTTGATATAACTAGTATGCCAGAAATAAATTTTAACGAGATAGATATATCCAAGACTTACGTTTCTGATGTACATTGTCCAAGAAAAACTATACCAGACAATTGTATTATAACGCCAACACAAGTTTATCTTAAATGGTTTAATATATACGATTCATTACATGATATATTAGATAATAAAGAATTAGCAGAAAATGTAACTACATTAGGAGAAAATATTAATATAAATGCTGAAGAATTGATATTTGCTAAATATATTTTTCATTATAAAAATACAGATAATATACGATATTTTAAAGGCGGTGTAATATAATTATTTTCTTTTGTTATAAAATTTTTTAAATAGTAGGCATAACTTTCCATATATTTACGTAAATGCAAATTATTTATTTTATTTAGTAGTAATAAAGAGAAATGAGTTTCCAGGTTCAATCCCAAGGTTGTAAAGCAACTGCTGATGGTGGTAGAGCGTTTACAGCATACTCTCCCAACTGTTCGCAAGACTTAGCTATTCGACGTCGTTATAATTTACAAAATAACTCTGATTATCGTTTATTCCTGCAGCGACACGCTGGAGTAGTGATGGATCATAATAACCAAGTAGCTAAAGAGAGTGCGAATACGTATTGCCATTGTAATAGTCGCGGTGCTAACACGATGTTTGTCGAAAACTCCACTGTTCCGGGTATGTATTATGAGTACAACACATTTAATCAACTTTAATTTAAAAACACTTTAAAACACTTAAAGTGTTTTAAATTACTTTCTTAAGCTAATTATTTCTACTCCAAGATAAGGATTGTTCAAGTTGTGTATACTCCTCTGGAGTGAAACCGTATGGAGCATTCTTTTTATAATTTTCTGGAATGTTATTCAAAAAGAGTTCTCGACCACTGCTATCTAACTTATTAAACTCAGCTACACCATCTTCGGTAAGATAACGATCAGGATGAAGTTTAACAAATCGAGGATCGTATGGACCAATACCCATCATATCACGAATTTGCTGAGTATCAAGACCCTTTAGATAATTTGCAAGAGTTCGTGCAATAACATGCTTCAAAAGTGGAATGTTAAGAATATTCGAATCAACAAATACACTCCACAATCGAAGGAACTTGGGCTTACGAACTAATCCAGGATTTGTTGCACTTGGATCCTCAAAAGAGTCAAATTGAGCACCCCACTGGATTTCGGCTTCTGTTAACTTGGTATCCTTATTTGGCATAGGATCTTCAAAATTGTACGGAGGATCAAATACACGTCCAGGAAGAGTATTAAGAAAATCAACAATGAACTGGAAATTTTCTTTCTTGAATAGAGATTCATCGGGTAATTCTACAAATTCACCGGGACAACGGTCTTCACCCAATAGGCCGTACAAAAGACCTGAAAATTTCAATGCATGGTCATCGAGCTTATAGTAAGAGTCTCCGTACTTGATAATCATTTTGGTAAATTGAAAGCAAATTTTTTTTTTCAATTTTTAAAAGCCCTTCGCAGAATTAATTAAAGTTGAAAAAAAGTTCTCCTTTTAAAAAGAAAAATGTCGACGAGTATCTATTCCGCATCAGAATGTATTATGGAAGCAGAGAATTATAACGGTGTAAATACAGATGGTTGGTGGATGTCTGAGAAGTATGATGGTGTTTACGCTTTTTGGGATTCTACAAAGTTATTAACAAAAAATGATAACATTATTATATTACCAGATTCTTTTAAGTTGCCTCAAGGAGTTGTTTTATGCGGTGAAATGTATCTTGGTCGTGGAAATTTTGAAGCTACTGGTATATTTCGTAAATTAAAACCGATTGAATCTGAGTGGCAAAATGTGACTTTTAATGTATTCGATCTTCCTATGCATCCTGGGCCTTTTGAAGAGAGAATGGAAGCGTTGGAAAAGTTGGTAACAGAATTTGGAAGTCTAAAAGTAAAATTTGTAAAACAGATAAAGATTACTTCTAAAGAACATCGAGACTCTTTTTATAACGAAATTATCTCCAATGGCGGAGAAGGAATTATGCTTCGTAAACCCGGGTCTCTTTACGAATTTAACAGATCGACTGCAATTATGAAGATGAAACCGTTATCAGACGCCGAAGCAGAAATTATAGGGTACACCGAAGGAAATGGAAGAAATGCACAACGTCTTGGAGCCTTTAAAGTGAAAGGAGTCAACGGACCTATGAAAGGTCTTGAATTTAAGTTATCTGGAATGACAGACGCTGTAAGAAACAGTTACCGTGAAACACATCCGATAGGAACAATTGTTACGTACGCTTATAATGATACAACAAAGAATGGTAAACCACGATTTCCTCGGTACCTTCGAATTCGAAATATTACTTAATATTAAAATATCACTTAATATTAAAATGGACGATATTTATAATTCAAAGTACCTTATGAATAGGAAAATTAAGGAAAGTGATCTTCGATTTACTAATTTTAGAAGTTATGTAAATGAATCAAATGTAAATAAACCAATTGAAGTTGATTACGAAATTATTAAATTACCCGGAACAGATCAAAACAGTGATCGTTACGAATCTGATTATTCTCACCGTAGAATTTACACTTACCCTATTGTGGAAATGGCTGGATGGTGCAGTACCAATACACCTTGTCCTATTCGATACCTTTTAAAAATAGGAGCGAATGTAAATAAAAAAGACACTTATGGTAATTCCGCATTACACGCTATTTTAAAAAATAATTGGTATCTTCCTAATTTAGATGCCATAAAGATGTTGGTGAAAGCTGGTATTAAAATAAATTCTCGTAATGAAGAAAATTACACCCCTTTAGAAGAATTTATTAAGACTCATAAAGAGCAAGTTCTGGAACGTGGATTTACAGAAGTACTTAACTTTTTACTTAGTTCTGGAGCGAAAGTTCGTAAGGTAATCTTAGCAAAGATCATCACCACTAAAATGGCTATTTCAAATAAATATAAATTACTGCTTTTAAGAAGATTCAAAATTCCTATTAATTTTAAAGAAATACCAGATTCCAATTTTAAAGAATTTATTAAGAACAAGAGTTCAATTGTAAAAAATGCTTTACAAAAGAATGTAAGCGTTCAAAAAAGAAAAAGAACTCTGTACGCTGCAAAAACACTTAACTGGGCTCCAGGAGGTTTTTACCCTAAAATGTTAAAAAAGAAATACACCGAAAATGTTATAAAAGGAAAAAGAGTACCAATGACCAAGAAGACACCTCCCTTTAGAAGACACTCTACTGGAGAGCGTTTTATTAATAAAAAAGAAAGTAAAAGATCTGTTTAACTTAAAAAAGTAACCCTTTTTTAATTAATGAGCTGGTCAGATTGTGTTGTCATTCCCCCTAAGAAAGTTAAATTACAAATTTACTTTGTAGAAGCAAATATAGGAGCAGGAAAGTCTGATTTACTAAAAGGTCTCCAATCTAAAGGGTACCGTGTTGTTCCAGAGCCGTTGGAAGTTTGGCAAAAAGAGTACATCAACTCTAACGGAAATAATATTTTACAAGAATTTTATAATGACTCCGCAAGGTGGGCATTTCCTTTTCAGATGGTGGTTATTATGACACGGTATCGTTTAATTTTGCAAACCATTGAAGAAGCAGAAAAGAGAGCTCGTTTTTCAGGAGAAGATCAAATTGTTATTATGGAGAGAAGTCTCTTTACTGATCGAAACTGTTTTAGTCAACTTCTTTACGATTCTGGAGAAATTTCCGATTTACAATGGAAAATTTATACGGAGTGGCATAACACCTTTTTGAGTAACGTTGTTAATTATATTTTTGGTCAACACACTTTTGTTAGTAAAACATTTTCAAATATCGAATCACACTTTATTTTTCTTAATACAAATCCAGAAGTGTGTTATTCTAGAATCCAAAAAAGAGCCAGAAAAGAGGAGGATTCAGTTCCTTTAGAGTACATTCAGAAATTGCATAATAAACACTCAGAGTGGTTAAAAGGTAATTCAATCGAAATTGATGGAAATAAAAGTCACTCTGAAGTACTTGAACAAGTAATTTACAAAATTACTTGAACAAGTAATTTACAAAATTAGTTAAAGGAAACAATTCAAACTGGCTGAGGCCAGTTTGAATCATTCTACGTTCCGATTTAAAAAAATATAAATTATTAAATTAATGGAAGCGAAAGCTAAAAAAGAGTTAGATGACTTCTTTAACAAAGTTCGTGTAAAGTCTGGTGAGTACACTCACACAGGGTTAGAGTTTCCATTTGGGAAATTTAAAATTTTGGAGCCAGACCTTAACGAATTTTATAAATTGTATAATACTGCGTTAAAAGCTGGTGTTGATATTCATTTGACTGAGTGTCACTCTTATACTAAAAAGGGAACCAAGATCGGGAATGTAATCATTGACATAGACCTCAAATTTAATAAAAAATCTGCTCGGTCATTTGGAGAAACCGAAATTCAGAATTTAGTTCGGTTGTACACTGAAGAGTACCAAAAGTTGGTACACTGTACCAAGAAAAGTGCATTTAAGGCTTTTGTATTCTTAAGAGAGAAACCGTATATCAAGTCAGAAGACCCCTTGGAAGTTAAAGACGGTATCCATATTATGTTTCCTTTTTTAATTACGAAAGGGTACACCGATTTTGTAGTTCGCAAAAGAGTAATTGATAGTATCTCAAAAGATCCTAACCTTTTTACTATTGTTGGAAATATTAACAATCTTGAAAATACTATTGATAAAGCTGTTATTGCAAAGAATAATTGGTTAATGTACGGATCGAAGAAACCGAGATGCGCGGAGTATCACTTGGCAAAAGTTTTGAGATCAAAGGGAGACTCTTTTAAAGAGTACCCTATTCCAGAAATTGATCTAGCTCAATTATTCAGTATTCGTAATGCAAAGAAGGAGCATCTCCTTCCTCTTGTTGATAAAGAGTCTCTTAAGAGTTTCTATAAAGATCCCTATTTTGATGATTCGCGTAAAAAAATTAAAAAAACAGTATTACCTCGAAAAAGACAGGAGATAGATGAAGATACATTAGATCTTGTAAAAAAGATTACAGAACTTTTAAGTCCCACTCGAGCAACCAATTTTGACTCCTGGGTATCTGTAGGCTGGGCTTTAAAAAACATCGATCCTTCCTTAGAAGACGCTTTTGTTCTTTTTAGTAGTAAAACCACAGGACATTTTGATGAAGATTCTGTTCGGAAACATTTTCGTAAGTTTGAATCAAGAGAAGACGGATATAACATCGGTACATTAAAGATATGGGCTAGAGAAGACAATCCTGGAGGGTATCAGAAAATAACGAGTCTCTTAATTAAAGACCTTTTCTTCAAAGGATTAACTTGTACACATGTCGATCTTGCTAGAGTAATTAAAGAGATGTATAAAGATCAGTTTAAGTGTACGAATATTGAGAAACAGGTTTGGTACGAATTTCGGAATCATCGTTGGTGTTTAAAGATGAAAGGACACTCTTTATGGACTAAGATAACAACAACGATTACTAACGAGTATATGGATATGGCTAAAAATAGTAATGTGCATATACGAGATGAACATGACCCAGGACATCTTGCTGTTCAACAAGCCATTAAAGTTGCTACACAATTAAAGAATAATACATTTATTAATAGTGTTTTGTCGGTATGTGCACACGAATTTTATGATGAGTCATTTGAATCTTTACTTGATACCAAGAATCACTTAATTGGATTTGAAAATGGAATTTACGATCTTGAAAAAGAAATATTTAGAGAGGGAACACCAGAAGATTACGTTTCAATGACTACAGGCACAAATTATATCGAAGATTTTAAAGACGATCCAGAGTACCCTTTTATGAAGAAATTCTTTCGACAAGTATTTCCAGATAAAACTGAAAGGAAATACGCTTTCCGAGTTCTAGGTTCAAGTTTACACGGAGCGATTCTTTATGAACTTTATCATTTCTGGACAGGAAAAGGCGGTAATGGAAAGAGCACGTTGTTTAACTTCTTAGAGATGGCTTTAGGAATGTACTACGGAAAGTTATCTAGCTCTTTTTGGATGGGAAAGAATGCTGCTTCAAGTCAGGCACAACCAGAGTTATTCGCAACAAAAAATAAAAGAATTGTTGTTTCAGAGGAACCTGAAGAATCAGGTACACTTAATAGCAGTATTATGAAATACTACACTGGTGGTGACTCTGTAACGACTCGTGGGTTGTTTCGCGATCAAATTACATTTGTACCACAAGCGAAGTACCATATGATGTGCAATGAACTTCCAAATATTAATGCGCGAGATGGAGGAACATGGCGACGAGTACGATGTATAGAGTGTAAGAGTAAATTTGTGCAGAATCCGAATCCGGCAAATAAGAATGAGTTCCCTGTAGACTTTTCTCTAAAGGCGAAAATGAGAAAGTGGGTTCCTTTGTTTGCAAGTTACCTCGTGAAACAGTGTGTCTCTTTCTTAAAGGAGTCAGGATTACCGAAGTGCGAGTCCTTTGAACGCTTTACGAAACAGTATCAATCTGAAGTGGATTACATTCAGGAGTTTATGGATTATTGTGTTAAGCCGACAGAAGGAGTGTATACAACTGTTATGCCAATCCGAAAAGTGTTTACTGATTGGTGGAAAGAGACCAAATTTGGAACCAATCAGAAAATGCCAGCAAGCAAATCGGTTATCGATGCTTTAACAGATCGCTTTCAAAAAACTACAAAAGGGTTTAAAGGAATACAAGTTGGACTTAATATTAATGTACGTGAAACAGATCCTGAATCTGAACTTTGATTATTATTAATTTATTAATTAATAATAATGAACATTGACGAAACGTTAACGCGAGGAATCTATTCAATCGACAATTCTGTTTTTGTTAAACTTTTTAAAGGAGCAGATCTCTTTTACTACCCTTTAACGATTGGTGTTATGACAATGGGAAGTTACTCATTGGTTAATCCGTCTTTTTTGCCTGGGTCACAAACTGTGCTAATCAGTTACGTTATTTCTTTTATCATTGAAAGATTACTTAAAAAAGTTGTAAAACGATCCCGGCCGTGGCAAACCCTTCCAGGGCTTACCAGATTAAGTAGTGGTAATTTGGGAGACTTCGAACAAGCTACGAGTTCATTTCCGTCTGGACATGCTATGGGAACCTTCGCTATAGTTACCTCTCTGGGAATTTTAATAGCAAATGACCAAACTTTATGTAAATCTAAAAAAGTAACTGCAATTGTAACATTGTACGTACTTGCTACTTTAATTACAGTAAATCGCAGCAGGGTAGCGATGCACTGGTTTTCTGATATCACTGTAGGAGCACTCTTAGGTACTCTTATTGCAATTCTTGTTTCTAAATTTATTCCGGGGCCTTATTCTTGGCCTTCTAACTTAATTGATAAAGTGTTCTTTTGTTCTAAGCCTACATCTACAGCGTAGCAGCTTTTAAAGTCTCCTACAGAGCAGCTTTTAAAGTCTCCTACAGAGCAGCTTTTAAATTATTGAATAATAGTAATGAAATTTGTGATACTTACTTTACTTTATGTCGGAGTACTGTTTATAATTATTGGATATATTAACAGCCAACAAGTATGCCCGACTCCAAAAATTGTTTATAGATACGTTCCTAGAACTTTTGAAGAATCGCAATTAGATCCAGTATCAGTTGACTCAATTTTTCAAAATATGTTTTTGGATTCAAGTTACATAGCTTCAGGGAGAAAACAGCAAGTTGACATCTCAGATAAACAAGCTCCTCAAGGATTCCAGGATTACTACACTACTTAAAAATAAAAGAGAAAAATAAAGGAGGAATAAGGGGCGGCTAGTTTTTTAAGTTTTTTTTGCATTTTTTGGAGGGGTCCTGAAAACTCGCACTCCGAGTGCGGATTTTCAAGACCGGCAAAATAATTTGCAAAAAAACTCACCCTTCGAATCCTCTAAAAATAGTTTATCGCCATTTTTTAATGTCAAAAACACGACTTGTAAAATGGAAAAAAAGAGGAATATGGATGCGGAGCCGAAAGGTCATTTTTTAGAATTAAAACAGTTCTAGAGGCCTTAATTGTCAATTTCCACTTTTTGCAAAAAATGCACTTTTTGCAAAAATATTTTCTCCTTTTTTGCAAAAAACGCGATTTTTGCAAAACTATTTTAGAAGTAGTATCAAGGAATGAAAACACGACGATGCGAGTTCTGTAATACAGAAATGACCCCTTCTGTATTTTCTCGGCATTCGCAAAAAAAATGTAGAAATACGTGTATCTGTTCAACAAACGAGTGTCAATACACATGTAAAAAAGGACATCTTCTAGAAGAACTTAATAATGAACTTCAAACCCGATTGGATACTCTTTTAAAAAGAGTTGCCGAATTAGAAGATCACCTAAAAGTGCTTGATTTTAATAATTTAGAGATTTCGATTGAAAAAGAGACTCTCCTTTCGGCCTGTTCGGATTACTTTTTTAAAAGTGCTACTATGAATTCAAAAAAGAATATAAATGGATATGTAAGAATACTTACAGCTATTTTTGAAATTCCAAAAAACAAAGGGAGCTTAGTTTTACTTAATTCGAGGAAGAGGCTTTATACCGCAAGAGTAAATGGAGTTTATACTCCAGTTACTTTTGAATATGTTAAAACAGTTATACATCAATTAATTAACGGTGTTTGTTTAAAGTGGCAATTAGATCCAGAAACAGAGAGTGCGATATTCTTAATTAGTGGAATTACAGATGAGAAAATAGCGAGAACCCTTCGAGTTATGGATCCTTTTTTTCAAAAAAGTTAATTCGAAGGATACCTTTAATTTTTTTAACATTTATTTCAGTTATCATTTCCATAGTCGCATTTAAAAGAAGTTCATTATCCTTTGCTTGGGGTATCACTTGACATAAAGAAGAGATAATTTCTCCTTGTATTTCTAGAGCTAGCTCTGACAAAGTGTACACTCTTGTTCCTAAAGAATATTTCATCCTATTGCGATCAATTAATTTTATATTCGGAATTTTATTAATTATTAATGTAGTAAGATCCTTGTTAAGAATTTCTGGATAATCAATTTCATTTAAATTACAGCATTTACAGGAATGTTTAATAAAATACTCTTTACGATTAAATTTATTATTACATTTAACACAACATCGCATCCATTGTTTTTCGTAAACATCTTTAATTTTCTTTAAGCGCGCAAAACTCGTTCCAAAGCTTCTAAAAAGATATTAAATTCAGCCATTACCTTTTCTGGAGTGTATTCTTGATAAGCATTAAAATTAGGTTGACCGATCTGGGTTTGGTCCAAACCCAAAGTCTCCTGCGGAGCAGCTTTCAAAGTCTCCTGCGGAGCAGCTTTCAGATCGATCGTTTCACGATTAAAATTCATTAAAATAGAGTAAAGGTCTTCTTCAGTGTAGTAATAAATACCCTTGTTACCAAGAATGTTTATATGATTTCTTTCTTGAGATCCAGACCAAGTGATCACTCTTTTACCTTTAGTAGAGAACTCTCCGATAGCAAGACCGAACGATTCTCCTTGAACACGTGCATGTAACATTGCATCAGAGGTATTAATGAATTTTACTTTCTCTACACGGTCAAGTAAAACTTCAAAGTGAATAACTCTAGGATCATCTATAAATCGATCCACATTAATAAGCAAAAAGTAAATATCTGATCGATCCTGAATTACTCTTTGAATGACTCTACGAACAAAAGGGATGTCAAAAGAATAAGTCCCTCCGTATCTCGAAATGACTGTTGCATTTTCTGGAATTCCAAGAACTTTTCGATAATTTTCAGAACATTCTGGCAAATTAATCATATGATTCAAAACAGGTTCAGATGCTCCTCGGAGGTCACTTAAAGTTTTAGACACGGTAAGGTAAAGGTCTCCATGTGGATATACAATTAAACCGGTACAGTGAACAATTGTTTTAATTGGAGGAGGAGCAAGAACATTGTCAAATTGACCTCCTTTGATACAATAAAAGATGTCAGTTTTATTCTTTTTTAGAAGTTCCCATAGTTCGGATAATTCAGTGTACAACAAAAGATTAAATTTCTTTTGAAAAAAAGAAATTGCTTTAGAACTTGTTGAGGGGTGATTCCTATTACCAGCAATAAAAATTGTATGGTCTTTTTGAAGATACTCAGCATAATCGTAAATAGCAACAGATGTACCCAATTCGGAAATGCCGTTGTCGTGTAAGGTGATAATCATTGATTAAAAAAAGTATTATATATTTAAATAAAATTATCTATCAGCTAAGTGAGAATACATATGTTCGTTTACATAATTGCGAATTTCCGTTGTTGAGCGAAAAGTATACCAATCGATAATATAACTATTAACGGTGGTTATTATTGGATTTTTACTAAAAACATATTTAACAACTTCTAAATCATTGGTAGTGATAGCTCCTATTAACCTAAGCAATATCGATCGGCATTTTTACTAAAGAAATCAATTAATTGTAAATTTTTATGCTGAGCTGATAAACGTAAAAAGGTTTTTTTATAAGCATGTGTATATTTTTGTGTATACCAGAAAGGAACTAATTCTGGAAAGTATTCTATAGAACATAATATAATATTACCATCTTTGTTTAGGAATATAGCACAAGTAGACTTGCTTTTGTATTGTTCCATGAGATCCTTCCTCAAACTCCATTCATATTCTCTTATCATTTCATTTAAATAACTATTTGTTTTAAAAAGATTGCTTAGTTCTTCTAATAAGGAAAAACTTACAAAAAGGTCAGTTAAATCAGAAATCAACTTCATTGATTTCTGGATTAATGTAATTTTTTTTCAATTTTCTAAAAAACTATCAATTCGGTACAGATATTATTTAAACACTCTGTTTCAAAATTACGTAGCCAAAGTCCTTGAATAAATTCGATACGTTGTTTGCAATTTGCATTAACAAGCTTTAATGTGACGTAACTTACTGGTCGAACAAGGTAATAATTAACAGTGTCATTTAAGGTACCATCTGAAGTAAAGACACCTACCGGCTCTGGCGGAGGAGGATAATTAGCGGGACAAGTTTGATTTTGAATCTCAGGACAAGTTTGAGTCTCAAGAGTTTCCCAAGCATTACTTATTAACATCCCTGTGTACATACCCATTGAAATTATTAAAAACCACATTGAGGTTCTTTTAAATGTATTCCAAAGAAACTCTTGACGAGTCCTTGCTGCACGTGACATCCTAAATCGAGTTTCTTTTGCACTTGGTTGAGGTTCACTTACAGTAGGTTGGGCAGCAGGTTCGTTCGAGTATGTCTCAATGATTGAATTCTCTAGGCTCATTTGATTATATAATTCTTATTTATTTAAGTCAGGTTCGCGATTAAATTGAAAAAAATAATCATTGTTCAAATAGTAAAATGAACTATTACGAAATTATGAGTGAATACTCTGTAGAAAAAATTACTTCTACAACTGATCTTGAAATTATAAAAAAGGTTTATCGAAAAGCTGTATTAGAGGTTCATCCAGATAAAGGGGGCGACCCAGAAAAGTTTAAATTACTAAGTGAAGCGTACGCAACACTTAGTGATCTAGAAAAGAAAAGGAGATATGACTTTGAACTAAAGAGTCCAAAGAATGTGCAAGACCTTTTTGCACAGATGTTTGGAGGAACTACTTTTTACGTAAACGGTATTCCTGTACCCGCGTCTTCATTTTTTAGACCAAAAACAGAGAATAAGATTATGCACTGTATTGTTCCACTGTCTCAATTTTATACAGGAGAACTGAAAGTGAATGTTCGGAGAATGATTCTTGGGTCGGAATCTGTAAAAGAGTTTAAAGTTCCGTTGAGAATTTTCTCTGATTCCAAACCGTGTTCCACAATTCTGTATAATGAAGGAGATCAGTACCCTGGACATAATCAAGGAGACCTGGTATTCACATTTGAAATAAAGAACGAAACTGAATTTACTATTTTAGGATCAGATTTATTACTTAAACGTAAAATGTCACTTTATCAAGCGTTAACTGAATGTATTATTACATTTACAGGGTTGGACTCAAAGGAGTACTCCATCACAATAAAAGAGTATCTAAAGAAATTAGGAAATTACACCATTGAATCACAAGGTCTTATTCGGGACACAGGAGAACGTGGTAGGTTACTACTTTTACTTGAATTGGATATTCCTGTTTTAACAGAAACTCAATTACAATTTATTAAGAAAATTGAAAAAAATTAAAGATTAACTCCAAATCAAATGGAGTTAAAGGTAGCAGCATGTATTTCTGAATCTGATGCGGCAACTAATACAGCATTTGTAAAAACTGGTATAAAAATTAGTACAGGTGAAGTTTTAAATAGATTCAATTACCTTTTAACAAATACTGTAAGTGGAGAAAAATGTGTATATCGGTTAACTACTAAACCAGATTGTCCAGAAGGTGTTATACTTCTAAATAAGTATCAACGATTACAATTAAAAGCTGCATTTGGTGATAAAATAAGAATTGAAGAATGTTCTCCAGTTGAACCAGCTAAATGTGTTTCACTAGACATCGAAGCAGTTAATTATACAGAAATCCAAATGTTACATTCAAAAAATATTATCGAGTATTTTAAAACTCAATATTCTGGTCACTGTGTAAAGGGTTCTCAGGTGGTACCTTTAGTGATTTCTCCAAGAGTTTACACACTAACAGTTAATTCATTTTTACCATATAATAACTACGTTCTTATTACTCAAAATTCTGAGATCATATTTGAGAATACACACACAATTCATTTCGTGGACTCAAAGGTGTCTCAAACCAGTTTAAGTGTCCCTACAATTAATTTCTCTGAAATTGGAATTGGAGGATTGGATACCGAATTTATGCAGATAATTAGACGAGCTTTTATGTCTCGAATGTGGCCTATTGACATTATCCAAAAAACAGGATTGCAACACACCAAGGGTGTTCTTTTGTATGGATTACCAGGTTGTGGTAAAACAAGAATAGCTCGTACAATAGGAAAAATGTTAAATTGTAAAGACATCAAAAGCGTAAGTGGTCCAGAGATGCTTAATAAGTATGTAGGAGGTAGTGAAGAGAAAATACGAAATCTATTTATAGAAGCAGAACAAGAACAGAAACAGAAGGGTGCTCTTTCTGGTCTTCATTTAGTTATTATAGATGAATTGGATGCAGTGTGTCGTAAAAGAGGTTCTTCTGGAGACTCTTCAGGGGTACATGACTCTGTAGTTGATCAACTTTTAGCAAAAATGGACGGGGAACAACAACTTAATAATATACTGATCATCGGTATGACAAATCGAAAGGAACTTATAGACGAGGCACTTCTACGTCCTGGTCGTTTCGATATTCATATTTACATACCTCTACCTAATCTAAATGGTCGAAAAGATATATTCAAAATTCATACTAAAGATTTATCTAAGAATAATATTTTGGATACAATCGACTTTGATTTATTAGCTTCACTAACCGAAAATTATTCTGGAGCTGAAATAGAGGGTGTCGTTAAAGCTGCGCTTAGTTATTCTATGCAAAGACACATCGATACAGAAAATATTAATAAACCGAAAAATACAGATCAACTTAAATTAACTCAAGAAGACCTCTTACACGCATTAAATGACATCCACCCTGCATTTGGACAAACTGATGATCTTAAGAAGTTTAGTAATTCTATTTTTATTTATAGTGACTCTTTTTCTGAAAAGTTAAATTACCTTAATTCTCTTCGAGATAAACTATTTAATGGTAATATGAATACACTTAGTCTTTTACTTTATGGAAAATCGGGTTCAGGAACTACTACAATTGCTGTTGATATTGCTAAAAAATCTAGTGTTCCGTTTATAAGAATTATTTCACCAGACCTTTTTATAGGTAAAAATTACAAGTCTGCACTTTTTTCTGAAATTATTTCAGATGCAAGTAAAAGTCCAAAAAGTATTCTTATCATTGATAATATTGAGCGTATTATAGAGTACATAGGAATAGGCCCGCGATTTAATAGTGACTTGCTTCAGTGTCTCTTAATTCTCTTAAATAAGAGTATTCCAAGTGAAAATAAGCTGATGATTATTGGTACAACTTCTAATAAAGAAACTTTGAATCACCTTGATATTAATTTTGATTTTTCAGTTGAAATACCAGAATTAAGTCCAGAGTCTCAACTTAAATTTATAGAATCAATGGGAATGAAGAATCCACCTAAAGAAAATTCAATTACGATTAAATCATTAATTTATTACTTAACATTTGAATCTTGAAATTAAAAATTTAATCAAATTTTTAATAAGGTGCGTAATTAATATTTGGTGACAACGGATTTCCAGCGACCAGTTTTCCTTGTGTAGTGATCTCATCATTTAGATATGACCACTTGTCAGCAACCAACACATTCATATCACTTGCAATTGTTCCAATAATTGGTTGACTTACTTGTTCGGCGTGACGATCCTTTGGAACACCTTTTGTTGTCCGTGGAATTTTCTGTTTCTCAATGTTAAAGTATACACTTTGGTCAGTATCCTCTACCGGAAATTCAAATTCTTGTAATTCGTTATAGCTGTTGCTCGGTTTTGCTAATCCAGTAACTTTACGACCGGGATTGTTTCCTATATAAGGACTCATTTTAATAGAACCTTCAGAGTACGCTGCAGGATAAAATACTTTGGGGTCGTTAGTAGTATCAAAAGGTTCTTTAGCAGAAGTACCATTTTGAGGAACGAGTCTTTCAGGAGCTCCTTTAAACGGAGGAGCATTTCCTTGTTGATTTTTAATGTAATTTAATAGTTCTTTGTTACTGAATGTTTCTTCTGATTCATTAGAGTTCCAATCATAAATTGCAGTATCAAATGGTTGGAATGTACAATCAGGATTCAACGGTTTAGGAAGAAGGGCATCAGAACCTTTTAAAGGGGCAAAAGATTCTTTACTAGCTATACTTACTAATAATAAATGTAGTACAAGAATAATGATAATAGTACCAAAAACCGCTTGTATAAGTGTTGCAGTGTTTGCCATTTAATTTTAATAAATAAAAGAATTTCAGGAACGAGTTTAAAAATTGATTAATTTTTAAATTTACTTTCGACGAACTACTCGCGCTTTAGCAACAGTAGGTGTTGGTTCTGGCGTTTCTGCTGAACAGCAACTCTTCCAGCACGCACTGTTTTCTACAGCAGTCTCTGTTTTTCCTAGCAATTGGTCTGCTTGAGCGTACAAGAAATCGTACAGTTGATCCAATACTGGACTTCCCAGAGCCATAGCAGCATTCATTATTGCGCGATCTTCATCAGACATTGGAATACTTCCCAAAATAGTGTTGATAAGGCTCATAATGCTCGCTTTCTTTTGGGCGTACGTTAAAGTAGGAATCGCTTCGTAGATTAAAAACAAAGTACTTAAGAGAGTGGTAAACTCTGTAGGATCAAATTTGTGCTGAGCTACCATAACTTGTATACAGTTATAAACTGTAGTTAAATTAGCAGGACTAGCTTGAATACCCAGACCACTAAAAGCGCTTTGGATTATTTGTTGGAAATTTGGAGCTGGCGCGGGGACAGGGGCAGGTTGAACAACAGTCGAAGAATCTGCACTCATTTACTATAAAAAAACTTATTTATTTAAGTTAATGGAAACTTCACTACGAAAAGGGGTATTAACTAGAAGTGTAACTGATTCCCCTATACCTTTTGAATCCCCAAAGCCAAGTTCCCCTAGAGTTAACGAACTTATTAAACACTTTGAGTACCTTTCTGACGAATCTGTTAGCCCACGAATTGAAACTGGAACATTGATAACGAAGGTTAAAGAACGTTTAGCTACAACGAGAGACGTCCCTTCATTTCCGAAAAAGAAACGATCAAAATCTGGTTCTAGAAACTCCAGTGAAATAAAGAAAAGGATTAATGAAGAGCAGAGGTGTCTCAGCACCAATCCGAAAGTTTCTAAAGATTTTAGTTTACACACAATACGAATGGATCCAAGTGTTATCTTAGGAGTTTCTCCTCATGAAATAATAACTGCGGAATATAACACGATCACGATTAACGGGGTCACTTCGTTAAAACCAATGAATATCGCTGAGTACTGTAACCTTTTCTTATTAATACATAATGCTATGGGATTACGTAGTAAATACTTGGATTCTTTGTACGAAAGAGCAGATCACTTCTTTAATAACAAAACCAATGGAGTACTAACGGAATCCGATCGTCTTGCATTGGGAAAAATGTATACACAGTTCTTTATTCTACAGAGTATTAACTCTATTATAATTAAATTACCATTTGATCTGGGAGACCAAGTATCAATTGATTATAATATCATTATATTTCCTGAAGTAGTGTATTCAGAAAGGAATATGAAATTTAAATTAGGAAATGCTAAGTTAACTGTAAAATTTTCAAGAGATCGAAGAATCCTTACACCAGTAGAATGCAAATTAGAACTCCTTTCAGTTAACTCAATAGAGTTATTAAAGTTACTTAAAAACGCTTAGGCATTCCCATTTGTGTTTTAATTGCAGTTTCATCTTCTGCTCTCATTTTCTGAATACGTTCAAAATCAGAAGTCTCGCTGGTACTTGCTTCGGTTTCGTTTGAAGTGTAAATACGTTCATCAAAATTGTTCAAATTACAAAATCCAATTGAGTTACTGGGTCCTGGACTGCGATAATCGTTGTCAATGCTTGCATAGTTGTCCAATTCAGGAGGACCAGAGTAGAAGTCTTCAAGTTCATTAAGAGTAACTTTAAATCGGTCGAGCCAAGTAAAGCACTCTTTTCCTAATAAAAATTGTTTCGGTTCTGAAATAATAATACACGGAACCACTGTGACCTCTTTAGGTAATTTATTTCTTGGTATAGAATTTATATCAACTTGTGTTACTTTATCATTCATAGAACTTTTATATAATTTTTCGATAAAGGAACTACAATAATTACAAAGTTTACTGTAAATAAGCACGTAAGTAGTCATTAAAATTAGACACTATTAATTTTAATTTTTTATAACGCAAAAGTTGAAAAAAAACGGCCGTTTTTTAGAAAGTAACGGGTTTTTTTTATACGCGTATAGTAATGGCTGCTATACCGAAAACTGATAAATTGTCGCCTGAAAAGGCATTCGAGTTTTTACTATTTCTAGTAAAGAGAAAGAATACCGAAACAGAGATTTTTCCAGAATCTTTTTATGCGGAAATAATTGGTAACATTACTCAGAATCCGATTGATTCTTCTAAAGATGCTGTTTTAACTTTAGTAAAAGATTATATAAAGAATGAAAAGAATTTAGTTAGTCTTAACAATAAATTGGAGAAAGAGATAAAGAAAACAATACGAGGAACTAGTATGGATGAAAATGAAATAATTAGTCAAATTCGACAAAAAATTGAAGAGAATAATTTTCAAAGAGACATTCTTATTAAGGCCATGACTACAGTTGATGTCAACATCGAACAGACTCTTCCGATTAATCCAAGAACTGATAGTCCTTACCGTTGGTCTGATTTTAAGAATGGTGCAAAGCCTGTAGTGACTGAACTGGATCCTAAAAAATTGTATCCCGAATCAATTTTGTTTTTGGTTGCAATTACGAAAATAGCTAAAAAACAACGAAAAGTAAAAGGCAGGTTAACTTTTGAGCAAATAGATATTCCTGATGGTCCCGTGAAATACTTTTATGATCAGCTTTATAAAAAATTGGAATTGGAGAATTTGTGTCGAGAACTAGTAAAAGAATTACAAAGTGAAAAAAACACTCCTCGTCAACATGAAATTTTGGAAGATCTTTTTAAGAAAAAAATGAAGATTGAAGAAATTAATAAAGAGATCTCCAAATTTCATTCTCCTCTTGAAACTGAAGAGTACGACTTTTCTAAAATCAAGGAGGAAAGTGATCGTATAAAGGGAGTAGCTGTTTTTGAGGATCCAAAATTACCTGAGTACTCTTATTCTGTTGACTCAGCAGTCGAAACATTTTTGAAAAATAATGGTATACAAGTGATCACTTCAACAAAGAAGAAGATTGAAATAAAGTACTATAGACTAGAAAATTATAAGGGATCAGATGATAAATTGTACTTCTCTGAAAATGAATTGTACTACATTAGTGCTCCGATTAATCGGTTTGCAGTTGTAATTGATCCTTTGTTAGTTCCTTTATATAAAGGCGGATACAATGTTGTAACCAAAAAGACTAAAGAAGAGAAGGCTCGTGAAGAGTTTCGAACATTAGTACAATTTCCAATTGATCCGGATACTGAGCGTCCTTATGAATGGTCTAAAATCAAAGCTCAAAAAGATCCTGAAACACAAAAAATTTATAATGAACTAGTTACTTCTAGATTAACTGGTTTAACAAAACGGGAATGGGAATTACAATTACAGCGTATTAATAATAAATCAGAATTAGGAACTCACGAAATAAGTGGCAAATTATCGGAATTGTTAGTTAAAGTTGAATTGCTTGATACAGGATTTAATAAATTTATTCCACGATCAGGTCAAATGAAACTTCAATTGGCGTACCAAAAGTGGGAGCTTTTGAGTGATTCAGATCGTATGTATTATCAAAATAACGATACAAAGATTTCTCAAGTCAATCTTAATTACTTATCAATAATTCTTGATAATGAAGAAAAACCCAATGAAATCACTGAAAGTAATGTTTCTTTTTGGGTATTAAGAGAAAAGTTCCAATTGAATGCTTTAAATGTTAAAAAGGTTGTTGAAAAAGTGAGTATCGATTATCCAGAAACACAGTCTTTGGTAATGAAAAATTTGGTAATGAAAAATTTTGTTTCGAAGAATCAAATTCAACCAATTTTAAGTAAATTAGACATGGAGAAACCAGAAATTACGGAAGAAGAGGCTAAACAAGAACTAAACTCGATTTTGAGTCCTACCCAAATTATTTCGCTTGCTAAACAAAAAATTGCTGATCCGAGTGTATCTACCAATTTGAAGAATCGCCTAGAAGCGATTTTAAATAAAATTGATCCAAAGCCATCAAAATCAGAAATTACTAAAGAACAAGCTGCAAAAGAATTTAAATCGATTTTAGGAATTAAACAAAATGTACCCTTTATCGAAATTATTTCAATTGCTAAACAAAAAATTGCTGATCCGAATGTATCTGCTAATTTGAAGAATCGTTTAGAAGCAGTTTTGTACAAATTTGGACCAAAGCCACCAACACCAGAAATTACTAAAGAACAAGCTGCAGAAGAATTTAAATCGATTTTAGGAATTATTACACTTGCTAGACAACAAATTGCAGAAATAAACAAGTATCATACAGAGGTTGTTCTAAAGAAGGGTCATTCAGGAGTAGTAATGATTCTTGAGCAATTTGAAAAAATTCGAGGAAGACTTAAAGTACGTAAAGGAAAGACTCTTGGAATGATTGGATTTATTGTTGGTGAAAAGAAATCACGGTTAAAGGTAGACATCCCGGATTTTGATCCGGAGAAGCATTACTCTTTAGAACAAGTGTTGCCACTTCTTATACGATTTGATATTGCTTATAGAACTGGAACTGCAAAAGATATTTTCCGTGAAGAATATGAAAAGGTTAATAAATCTATTTCTAAGATAATGAAGCAATTTTACGATCCTAAAAATAGAAAGATTGTCGATGATCCTGAAAATGTACGAATGGTTAATTTGAAAAATAATTTAATTGAATTGCTAAAGACGTACGAAAAGGTGATTGGATATAAATTACCTACAGATGAAAAAGTTATTAGCAGATTGTCTATTGATGAAATGAACAATTTTGTTAAGAAATTTAGAGAATTTACTCCATTTGAAGATTCTGCAAAAAATAAAAAATTAGAGCATCCGAGACCTGGATTGTGGGAAGAAATTGTAAAGAAATCGTTGGCTCGGATTTACGAACGACGATTAACAGAGAATAATGTGATCTCTGTTCCGGATCCAAAAAAAATTCCAGAGACACTTGTTAGAGCGATTCAGAAAAAGATCGATAATCTCAAGAATAAAGAAGAAGAAATAGTTGTGTTTGAAGTTGTCTATTTTCAAAAAGCGAAAAAGCCTACACTTAAACAAGCGTATATTAAAACCAAATTGCAGGAGTACCGTAAGGAGATTAACAAGGACCAAAGAAACAAAAAATTAGATAAAGAAAAAGAAACTGAATTGAAAAAGAAGTATTCTATCGAGTTTGAACAACTTTCAACAGCCGAACAGAAAATGTATGAGAAAGATGCCGAAGAAATATACCAAAAGAAGTATAATAAAGAGTATCAAATTGAAATTTCTGCAAACTCAGTGAAAGGAACGCCATTCGAAGTGATCTATAAGAATAAAGTTGGGACTTTGATCGGAAATGCAACCAAACCCAACGTTCAGGTTAAAATAAATGACGACGAAACGATTACAGTAGATGTCCGTGACCTTGAGACTGTTTATCATGCTAATTTGGCACCCAAAATTGTTAAACCAGTCGAAATTTATCGAATTAAGGGAGAATTTCCTTCCAAAAAATCAGTTTCTCCACAATCAGATACTGGACCAGTATTATTAAATGAATCCGAATATATGGAATATTTAGAAATTCTTAATATATATAAAAATTTACCACAAAATCCTAAGTTTAGTGACTTTTTCCCTGAATTTAAAGAATTGAGTAAAAGGTATTCCAAGTTTAATGAAATATATGATACTGAAGAATTTAATAACTATATTTTGTTACGTTCTATGTATAAAAACGCTGTGAACAAGGAAAAATTTTATAAAGATCATCCTGAATTTAGAGATTTAAATAATCGATTTATAAAAATTCAGAGACTTGATAAGGATAAATCTCACAAACTTGAATCTAACACTTTAAAATATGCTACTCTTTTAGAACATAATCAATTAGCTCAGCTTCCTGCACTACCTACTAACAAGTTTGATAAGGACCCTCTGTTTAAGAGATACCTGCAATTACTAGAATTAAGTCGTCAACCACTTAAAACATTCGAAGAGTATTATCCTCAATTCGAAAAGGTTCATAAGCAGTATAGTAAACTATTTGAAAATAAACCAGCTTCTGATGCAAATTTGTATATTGGGTACACAGGAACGATTGTTGAGAAATTACCAGGTAACAAAGTGAAATTCTTAATCGATCACAAACCGTACAAATTGCCTAAAGAAACAATTCAAAAGAATGACATTAAAGAAGTTAATGGAAATTACATTATAACTTTACCAAAGGAGTCTGTAAAGAAACTTAAGGGTGGTAGATTCTTTATCTCTTCCGGTCCTTTTGAAGGTTACTTTGGAGAAATTGTGCAAGACTTAGGTACAGTTGTCGAATTTCGATTAAATCCTGTTAATACACAAATCAAAGAGATTATGATCGTACTGCCTTTTGATCGATTGGAGAAGATCTCTGTGAAAGAGATAAAGCAACACTTAAATCAAATTGAAGATCATGAAATGGTTGATGAATTTAATGAATTTAATGAATTTAATGAATTTGATGAATTTGATAACAACGAAGAAGAACCAGTCATTAAAGAAGAAGATGAACCAGAATACCAACATTCTGAAGTTGAGTTTTCGAAAGTAAATGGTGCTCGTTCAACTTTGTCTGATGGTATATCACTAGAGAATCAATCGAGAATAGCAGCAGAAGTGAAAGCGACTGGTGGAAAAGGATTAACTATTCAACAAAGAAATTTGCGTGATGAATATGTCCGAGAATTACAAAACACTGGTACTCTTTCACAAAAGAAACGAGAACAACTATTTAAATTTGATGAAATTGATCAATTTGCCCGATATGTCACTTTGTCAAAGAAACTAAATTTGAATAAAACTGAAAAGGAGGAATTTGTCAAGTTGGGACTTAAATACAAGCATTACCTTGAAGAAATTAAACCGGAACAAAAATCACTTTTAAAGAATAAGGGAAGACCCTTAACGAAAGAAGAAGAAAAGGAACTTGAAACTCTTCAGAAAAAGGAAGGTTTAACCCAAACAGAAAAGAAACAATTGAGCACTCTTATAAAATTAAAGGAATTTAATGAATACTTACAATTAATTACCTACTTGGGTAATTTACGTGCATCCGAGCGTGAAAAGGAATCTGTAAAAGTAGCCCGATTAGAAGAACTTGCATTGAAATATTCGAAGTACCTTGAGGGTCTTGATGAAACAGATCGTGCTGCATTAAATCCAAAGCCGAATAATATCGTTCCAGTAAATCAAGTTAATTCCACAGCACAACCGATTAGAAAGGTAAATAAAATGAATATTAAAGAATTTGTTCAAGGTTCTCGAAAGGTTCTACCACCATTGACAACAGAGAAAAAGAAGGAATTTAAAGAGTACATTACATTGATGTTTAAACGGGAGAATACTAAAGAAGAACGGGATCGGATAAAGGAATTAAATAAGTATAGGGAATATTACTCCCAATACCTAGAAGATATGGATCCTGCGAATCGACTAAAGTATCATTCTAAAGGTAGACTGGTTGAAGTGACTAATGATCCATTTGATAAACCTACGGCAGGAAATGAGGACTGGTTTCTGGGAGGAGACAATTTTGATTACTCTGGGTTAAATATAGATGAAAAAGAGTACCAAAGAAAATTTTTTGAATATGAAAGAAAAAATCCGAAAAGTACTCTTGCTGAGATATACAAAAATATAGGTAATCCTCAAAGTATTGGAAGAATTGGTATCCCACTTATTTCAGATAAGGGTAACAAGAAGTTTAAATATGTTTTACCAGATGAATTTAATCAAGAAATGAATGAGGCAAAATTAGAAAGAATTCGTCCTACACAAAAAGAATTATACGGTTCTCCAAAAAGTACTGGACCCACTACTGCAGAGTTGTTTAATAATCCACAAAAACGAGCAGAATTAAAAGCCCAACTTGCCCAACTTCGTAAAAGTCCTCCGAAAAGCCCGCCAAAGGCTGCACCGCGAAGAGTTGTTCACACAGAAACAATTGCGCCTGTTCGGGCTGCAACAATTGCACCTGTTCGTGCAGAAACAATTGCGCCTGTTCGATCTGCCCCTCAAAAGAGTGCTTAGTGTACCTTCGGCAGCTGCTTCTAGTACAGATTCTACAAGATGTAAGGCAATAGCTAAATCTACAAATGAAAGATGTAAAAAACCAGCTAAAACGAATGGATATTGTACTCAACATTTACCAAAGTAAAGGTAAAGATTTTAAAAAATTAAAATCTTTAAAAGCTGCTCCGCAGGAGACTTTAAAAGCTGCTCCGCAGGAGACTTTAAAAGCTGCTCCGCAGGAGACTTTAAAAATCAAATGGAGCGAATCCGCGTCCATCACTGGATACTACTTTACCAGAAGGGGCGTCATTTACGATTGTTCGGATTGTTGGATTGCGAATAACCCCCTTTGATTCATTTGTGTACTCTCTCGATTCATTTACAACGAAGTGTTTAACATTGCAACAACCACGTTGGCAAGTTTCTTTGGTGGTGACACTTTGGGTTTCAGTTAAATTTCCAACAAAATTGATATACATTAACCTACACACAGATACTTTATTACCCTTGAAGGACATTATACAAACTTTACCGGAAATTTGTCCGGTATAAATTACACAATCATTCGAATTGATAAAGTCACCTGTAATGTATTTACTTAACAAGGAGAAATGATGTAGCGTCATTTTAGAATACTTGCCTAACTCTTGGACACTCTTTAATTGAGAACTTTTCATTAGTTTGACAATGTCGAGTTCTTGTTTTTCAGTGTTTTGTAGAATGATACCTTGGGTTTCCATTGGTTAATAAAAAATATTTTTATTAATTTAAATCGCAAAGCGATCGATTTGAAAGCTGCTCCGCAGGAGACTTTAAAAGCTGCTCCGCAGGAGACTTTTTCTTCCAAGATTAATCAAACGTTACAATTACGCTAACAAATTGTTTCGTAACATTCTTTGTGGCTGAAATAGACAACTCTGTGCGTTTCTTACGAGTACCTGTTTCGATACTCAACTTAGCAGTTTCTGTTGAATTTTTCATATCTTGCTCAATTGTGTCAAGGTTTAAGATAATATAATCAATTACTTTATTCTCAATCGCCCATTTAAAGAAGTTTAGTTGTCCAACAGTTGTAGTTATTTCTGTTTGTCCAGCTGTAAATTTAATACGTTCTCTGCGACAGAAAGGATCAAACTTCTTTTTACAATACGCTTTTAATTGTGCACGATAACTTGAATAAACAATAAATCGGTCTGGATTTTCTAATACGATGTTGTACTTTTTAGCGTAATTAGTAACAAACCAATCTAAAAGTCGAAGGCTTATTCTAGCTTTTCCTTGGATAATAGGGAGCATCTTTGCTACATTAGACTGAACATTGAAAAAGGAGGACAATGGATTCAAAAGGATATCTTTCTGCTCTTTAAGTCTTTGAGGTTCCGGTGTTCTTAAAGTTACTGCCATTTACTATTTTAGTATACTATTATTTAAGACGAAAATTAAAACGCACAAACGCGTTCAAACATTTTTATTGGGTGGTATTAATGGATAAGTGTGCTCCCAGCAGTCCAACAGAGGACAACATTTCATGTTTTTCTAAGAGGTCTTTGATAAAGATCGCAAAAGAGTATAATCAAACTGCGGGAAGTAGTCCCGTTAATATAAATAGCTCCAAAAAAGATATTTGGACGCAATTAAAAAATGGAATGAGTAAAAAGTGTGGTAATAATGAATTTTGTTGGACTACACTAAACTTTGTAAAAAAATTAGGTGACTCTGAAATCAATTATTACACTTTTAAACCAAAAGGACCTAAAGGGAAAACAGAGTGGCTATCAACAACTGATATAGACAATGTGCTCAAACAGTATACCAAAGTTTATCCACACTTTGGATATCTTGGAGCACATCCAGTTGACTTTGAAAAGATAGGAGCGTTCTCTGCAAAGAGTTTTACTAATAAAAGTAATTACGGTGCTGTGATTAATATGGATCCAAGTACCAAAGGAGGAAGTCACTGGGTTGGTATCTTTTTCACAAAGAGTAAACCACAATTTGATTATTTCGACAGTGTTGGAACCGAACCACCTAAAGAAGTTCTTAAATTAATTAACGATCTTAAAGGTATTTATCCGAACTTAAAGGTGAACATTAATAAAATTGATCACCAACGTAGTTCAAGTGAGTGCGGAGTGTACGCAATTAATTTTATCATTTCGAGATTAATGGGGAAGACGTTTGAATATGTATCAAAACACGTTGTACGTGATTCCGAAATGAACAAGAGACGTAAGATATTTTTTATTTAGATACATTAATGAGTTCTCCTTTGAATAAATTTAATAGGACATTTGCAAAAGCTGATAGATCACGTTTAAATAAAAGTATTTCTCCTAAACGTGCTCCTATTAAGTCATTTAGAACAAGATCAAATAAAAGTATTTCTCCTAAACGTGCTCCTATTAAGTCATTTAGAATAAATACTAATGAACGTTTACGTACTAATCTTTATTTTCCAGCTCCAGATGAAGTGTTAGTGCATATTGCTGAAAGAATAGCAGATTCAAAAAAGAATGGGTTAGAAAATTTAAAAAATCTTGATTCCTTTGCAAAAACAAGTAAGAAGCATTACAATATTGCATACGATCGATATACATTGAAATATTTCAAATCAAAGATACCAAAGATTTCTCATAGGCAATTTTATAAAGCAGCAATAACAGGAAACTTAGATGTTCTTAAGAATTATATTGCACATGAATTGTTAAATATAAAAAGAGTACATCCAGGACCAATAACAGAT
>Ga0302280_1000374_pt1 | contig 39284 bp, 42 predicted proteins | sample III_Fen_E1_1_FD_198771 | JGI IMG/M metagenome (GOLD analysis project Ga0302280, IMG submission 198771) | Peat permafrost microbial communities from Stordalen Mire near Abisko, Sweden - III_Fen_E1_1 | ecosystem: Environmental > Terrestrial > Soil > Wetlands > Permafrost | place: Sweden: Abisko... | reverse complement strand
TATTATAAATCCGACTTACGAAGAAATTTCCGAGGGAAATACAGGACACGTTGAATCTGTGAAAATAGAGTACGATTCTGAAATTGTATCATATGAGACCTTATTAACGATTTTCTTTGCCTCACATAATCCAACAGAATTAAATCGCCAAGGCAATGACATCGGTACTCAATATCGATCGGTTATCTTTTATTCTGACGAGGATCAAGAGCAAGTCGCCGAAACAATGATTCAGTCAATCAATAGTTCGTCAAAGTACGGCAAGGATATTGTAACAACCGTGGAGCCATTAAAGGTATTTTATGTTGCCGAAGACTATCACCATGATTATTATGAACATCATAAAAATGCGCCGTATTGTCAAGTTGTAATTAATCCTAAATTGGCTAAAATTAAAGAGTCTTATGCTAGTTTGCTCAAGACATTAAATTGACGAATATGATAGACGAAGAAATACCTAAAAATGAAGAGGGTTGGAAAAAGCTATTAACCCCGGAACAATTTGATATTTTACGCGAAGGTAAAACCGAAGCTCCGTTTACCGGAACCTTGCTCAAAGAAAAGCGCTCAGGGGCGTATAAGTGCGCGGCGTGCGGACAAGAGCTTTTTTCTTCTGACACAAAATTTGATTCTGGTACAGGATGGCCTAGTTTTGACCAAGCCCTACCTGGGGCAATCGAATACAAAGAAGATAATTCTTTTGGCGATTCCAGAATAGAGGCTGTATGCTCTAGGTGTAAATCTCATCTAGGACATGTATTTGACGATGGCCCGCCAGAAACGACAGGTAAAAGATTTTGTATGAATTCAGCTTGCTTATTATTTGAGGAAAAGAAAAATGAAGAAAACAAATAAAAAGAAAAATGTAGTGGTTGCGGTCAGTGGAGGCTTTGATCCCATACATCCAGGACACATCAGGATGTTCGAGGAAGCAAAAAAATTAGGCGACGAACTTGTAGTCATACTCAACAATGACAATTGGCTCTTAAAGAAAAAAGGTTTTGTCTTTATGCCAGAAGAAGAACGAGTTGAGATTATTAAAGCCTTAAAATCAGTCGATAGAGTATTATTAAGTAAGCATTCCAAAACAACATTAGACGTAAGCGTCTGCGCAGAACTTGAAGAAGTTAAACCTGATTTTTTTGCGAATGGCGGAGATAGGCTGCTTAATAATATCCCCGAAGTAGATACATGTTCTAAAATTGGTGCAGAAATGATTTTTGGCGTAGGACAGGGCGGTAAGATTCAATCAAGCTCATGGCTCCTAAAAAATTATGCTGAGTTCGTCAGACAGAATTACCTAAAAGATGATTTAGATAAAACTAAGAAAATTAAGAAGGCTTCTAAATCCAAAAGAAAGTAAAACGGAAAGATAAAATGCAACTAGATAAAGAAGATACCGAAAGAGTCTCAAATTTTTATACTGATTTATTGCATAAGAATGGCGTTAATGACGCCCAGACTTTGAATTGGACTAATAAGCGCAACCAGCTTGTTCGCTTTGATACGCTTACAAAAATAGGGGATTTACAGAACAAAAAAATTCTCGATTTTGGTTGTGGACTTGGCGACCTTTATGATTTTTTGCAAAGCAATAAAATTATTACTGATTATCACGGTATAGATATAACTCCGGAATTTATCGAAGAAGCTAAGAAAAAATATCCTAATGGGAAATTCTTGCTCGGTGATATATTCGATGTCAAAGAAAAGTATGACTATGTTTTTGCTTCCGGTTCTTTGAGCTTTAAGGTTAAGGACAACGATAATTTTTACAAAAGCATCGTCAAGAAACTTTATGAGATTGCCGATACCGGAGTAGCCTTCAATATGTTAGATGAACGTTATTACAGTGGAGACGAGATTTATGCGGTTTATAATGCAGAAGATATGTTAGAGTTTTGTAAGACTTTTTCCGCGAAAACTTATCTGATACAGGAATATGTAGATGGTGATTTTACGATTTTTATGTATAAAGATTCACAAGCAGAACTCCCTAAATTTAATTAATTCATATGGAACCATTAGCCTCAAAAATCAGACCTACGGACTTGTCCGGATTTATCGGCCAAGAACATTTGGTTGGAAAAGGAAGACCTATCTATGAGGCCCTTGCTTCCAAGCATCTTTTTTCGTTTATACTTTGGGGTCCACCAGGAGTAGGTAAGACTACGCTAGCCAGAATTTACGCTAATGGAGTTGACGCTGACCTTATAGAAATTTCCGCGGTCAATGCCGGCAAAGAAGATCTTAAAAAAGCCGTCAGTAAAGAAGGCAACGGCAAACCTAAAATTTTATTTATTGACGAGATACATCGTTTTAATAAAAGCCAACAAGACTTTCTTCTACAATATGTAGAGAAGGGGATTCTCACTTTAATCGGAGCAACCACAGAAAATCCAAGCTTTGAAGTCACTTCGGCGTTGTTATCACGCTGCAGGGTTTTTGTCTTGAACGAACTATCAGATGACGAGTTGAGGCAAATAATAGAACGGACTGGTTACACCACGGACGAAGAATCTAAAAAGTGGCTGATTGGAATGGCAAATGGTGACGCTCGCAGGATGATTTCTATAATAGAAGATGTCGCCAGACTTTATGGTGAGATTAATCCGGCAAATCTGAATGCGGCATCACAAGATAAACGTTTGCGTTTTGATAAGAGTGGGGAGGAACATTACAACACGATCAGCGCGTTCATTAAGAGTATGCGCGCGAGCAACCCTGATGCCGCATTATATTATTTGGCGAGGATGATTGATTCCGGCGAAGATCCAAAATTCATCGCTCGCAGGATGGTAATCTTTGCTTCAGAAGATATCGGCATGGCAAACCCGACAGCTCTCGTGGTCGCCAATGATGTTTTCAGGGCTGTGGAGACAATAGGTTTACCCGAGTGCGGCATAAATCTTGGCCATGGGGTAGTCTATCTATCAGTGGCACCAAAATCACGCGCGGCACATGATGGATTCAAAGCCGCCCTTGAAGACGTGAATAAATATGGGAATTTACCTATTCCACTTGTGATACGAAACGCTCCAACTAAACTCATGAAAGATTTGGATTATGGAAAAGGGTATGAAAAATACACCGATGAAAATCTATTACCAGAGAAACTAAAAAATAAAAAGTACTACATTCCAACAAAGCCCGTTGACAAATTCGCCAAAAAAAGCTAAAAATACTGTATTCACAAACCCTCAGGAGGGCCTATGTGCCAGAGTGCAGGTACTGCAATGATTTCGGATCGGACGATCTTTTTGCTCGATTTTTTGGGTTCTCTCTCTGAGAGGCTCAACAACTTCCGAACTGGATTTTCCAAACTGATATCACCATACCTTCAAACTCGTCTTTAACGACGAGAGCACCAACCACCGAAAACCCCAGCCTAACAGTTGGGGTTTTCACATTTTTAAAGTTTTTGATAATTATGATTTTCTTGCTACAATAAATTCATAATTTAAATGACATACAAATTGCGTAAATTTATAAAGATAACAAAGAAGATAATCTTTTGGCTTCTAATATTCGTATTAGCTGTCTTTGTATTGACCTTATCGGTAATATTTTATTTCGGACATATTAAAAATGTCCCTGCACACGCTGACGCTGCAATCGTTTTAGGCGCAAAAGTAAATATAAACAACACGCCTTCTGATCCTTTATTGAATCGCACGAATGAAGCGGTCAGTCTTTATAAAGGCAAACTGGTTGATTGGATCATCACCACAGGCGGCCAGGGCTTAGGTTATATCCCTGAATCAAAATCCGCCAGAGGGCTAGCGGCAAAACAAGGTGTACCGCTTTCAAAGATACTCATAGAAACTGATTCTCACACTACTTACGAGAACATCCAGGATATTGTTGATACGGCAAAAAAACACAATATTAATTCAGTAATAATCGTCAGTGATAGATTCCACTTAGCCAGAGGGGTGATGGTTGCTAAATACTTCGGCTTTAAACAAGTCTATTGGGATTATCCGGCGGTGTCATCTTACACAAAAAAAGAGCTAGCCTTGAATTATTTAAGGGAAGCTACGGCAATATGGGCATACTTGCCGAAGATGTGGTTAAACCAGTGGCAGTTGGGCAATTACAAACTACCTTTTTAGTTAGTTCAAAAATCTTGGAGCTTAAAGAATTGAACCGACAAATTCTTTTTGTCCATTAATAAATTCTTTTATACCGATTTTGTTTTTACCTTCGAGTTGAACCTCCGTCAATTGTAGAGCACCTTCACCGCAGGAAACAAAAATCTTATCATCTTGTTCAAAAACCTCACCGACTTTTTTGTCTGTGCTAGATTCGTCCAAAACGCACTTACTGATTTTCAATCTGAGTCCTTTATAGAAAGTATAAACTCCTGGCCAAGAATAGTAGGCTCTATATTTGTTGTAAACATTCAAAGAAGATAAAGACCAATCGATCTTACCGTCTTCTTTTTTGATTATGTTTGTAAAAGTCGCCAACGAATGGTCTTGTTCGACAGGCGTAATCTTACCAGCGGCAAAATCAGTCAAGCAAGTTGCTATATTTTCAGCGGATAAACCAGCTAATTTATTTGAAAGTTCCTCTTCTGTTTCATCTTTATCAATATCCATTTTCAACTGACTTAGTATCTTACCGTGGTCCAGCAAGCTATCCATCAGCATGAACGTAATTCCTGTTTGACTAGCACCATCTATAATGGACTGATGTATTGGTGAAGCTCCTCGATATTTAGGCAGTAGGGAAGCGTGTATATTTATACAACCCTGTTTAGGAATATCTAAAATGCTTTGAGGTAATATTTTCCCGTACGCAGCCACTACAAACATATCAGCTGCGACAGAAGAAACCTCATTCAGAACCTCTACCGCAGAAAGTTTTTGCGGTTTGACGACTTTCAAATTCAATTTATCAGCCAACAGAGAAACGTCAGATGATGTTAATATCTGCTTTCTACCTACTGGCTTATCAGGAGTTGTTACCACCAACCCAATCGAAAAATCCTTATTATCAAATAAGGATTGCAGTATCTTCGCTGAAAATTCACTGGTTCCAAAAAATATTATTTTCATGTGAGCCTAATAATTTGCCTAATAATTGGACTGGTTCAAAAGTTTGCGGAATAGTTCAGCGAGTAATTTAGATTTGTCGGCTGTATTATGTTCACGCCCCAAAGGAAGTTTAAAGTAAGTTGCCAAGGTCTCAGCCGTAGGTATCTTCTTTAGATTCTGTCTGGCAAAAAACACATGCGCGAGAGTCCAGATATCTATGATGTGATAATCAAATTCATATGGTATTCGCAACTGTTTATACATCTCTTTCAAAAATAGAACATTAGCAATGTTGTGAGTAGAGATTGTTACATTGTAAGGGAATCTGGAATTGAAATATTGGATTACTTCACGCTGGTTTGGAGAATTCATCCAAACTTCCTTAGTGATACCTAGAGTCTGGATGATACGATCATTGGTTGATTGGGAAAAAGCATGTTTAACATATGTACTAAAGTTATCCTTTTCCAAGAGATTATCCTTATCAAGCAAAATTGCCGAAATCTGCAAAACAAAATCCTTTTCAGGATTATTTCCGGTCGTTTCTATTTCTATTAAAAGTATGTCTCTTGCGAAGCGCATTATTTTATAGTTCTTGGGTTTCACCCAAAAGTTCTTTTCCTTCTGTGTATTTTTTAATTTTATCTACAATCAAAACACCGTTCACATGATCGGTCTCATGTTGCAAAACTTTAGAGAGCAAACCCTCGGCATTTATTTGGAACTTAGAACCATTAAGATGATAACCTTCAAAAACTATAGCTTCCGGTCTGGAGACTAAGCCGTATACACCAGGGACAGAAAGACAACCTTCTTCCATATTCGTTTTTTTCTTGGAGACAGAAATGACTTTGGGATTAGCAACCGGGAAAGCGGGGATACCTAAATGCTCCAAATTTATTACTATCAAATTTAGGCTTTGTCCGACTTGTGGAGCGGCTAAACCAATACCAGATGCGGACTTAACCGTATCAATCATATTGTCAGCTAATTTTTTGACTGCGGCAGAAGCCGGCAAAGGAATGTCCTTACCGGATACGCGTAATATTTTATTCGGATATTTTTTTATTGGCAGCTTCATCGTTTTCTAACCTTTCTTTCTTGACTAAAAAAGCAAACAACGCGCCTGGATTTTTTGCGCCTTTTTCTAAGATACCAGCAGCAATCCTTCTTAGAAAATCATGGTTGTACTTTTTAGCCATTCTTAAATATAAACCAAAGCGCTTCGGTTCCCCGAGCTTACTGCTAAGTTCATCTGCCAATACGTGGTCTTTGGAATGCAGATGTTGCTCTTTTTTTGGTTCGCTTTTCTTAGAAAAGCGTTTGGCTAAACCGGCTGATATTGTGAGCTTTTCCATAGAATGTATTATAAGCAAGCTTTGGCCTGCGCGCAACATTGAAAATTAGCGTTAATCAAGGTAAAATAGAGTAATGAAAGTCAATTTAATGGGTTTAGAAATCAGTACGGATAGCAGCCAGAAAATATTAGATGATTTGGTACGAAGGGCTGCTAACAAACAAAAGACGTTTGTGGTTACTCCATATTCCGAATTTTTTTATTATGCCGCAAAGGATTATAAATTCAAGGATATAATCAACTCGGCTGATTATTCTTTGCCGGATGGCATATCAATCCAATGGTTGGACTATTATATAAAATCGCCCTTAACCGCCAAATCTTATTACGGTAAAGTCGCTCAGGCTTTTGCCCAAGAGGTTTCTTCTTTATTTAAAATTTTAATAGACAAAGAAAAGCGCACTGCTGTTTTCAAAGAAAGAATTTCCGGCGCGGATTTTTATTGGAAGATTACAGAAGCTGCCAGTCAGCATGGTCAATCGATTTTTCTTCTCGGAGGCTTTGGTGAGACGACAAAAATCGCTGTACAAAAAACGTTAGCAAAATTTCCTGATTTAAAAATTTCTTATTCCAATGCCAACCCTGGAGAAGACAAGGCGATAAATGACGTCAATGATTTCAAGCCGGATTATCTACTGGTGGCTTATGGCCCTCTGAAACAAGAATATTGGATCAAGGAAAATTTAAAGAATATTCAGGCGACTGTTGCAATCGGTTTAGGCGGAACATTTGATTATGTAGCAGGAACAAAACAACGCGCGCCAAAATTTTTCCGGGATTCAGGATTGGAATGGGCACATAGGCTTTTCACACAACCATATCGCTTAAAAAGAATTTGGCACGCGACGGTCTCGCTCTGTTTAGGAGCTCTTAGGTATAAGGTTTTTGATAGTCTGGATTATCGGCAAAATGCTGTAGGTGTTATAATCAACAATGAAGGAAAGGTTTTTTTAGCATCCAGAAATCGTTCGCATGATATGCGGTTCAGTCAAAAAAAAGAATCAGAATCTCACTGGCAATTTCCGCAAGGTGGAATAGAAAAGAGAGAATCTGCAGAGCAAGGGCTCCTTAGAGAAATGAGGGAAGAATTAGGCACTAGCAAATTTGAGATACTTGGTGAATGTTCCCAAACGTATTCTTATGAGTGGAATCATTATTTTAGAAAGTTAATTGGCAACACCCGTGAATTCAAAGGACAGCTCCAGCATATCTTCTATATGAAGTTCACTGGGAACGACTCCGACTTTAAATTAGACATCAGGGAATTGGATTCATTCGCATGGATTGATCCTGCAAACCTGATTTCAATTATTCATCCGATGAGAAGAGAAATGCTACAAGTGGTATTGAGCGATCTTCCAAAGTTCTTAAATAAATAAGAGAGATAAAGTATGACAAACGATAAAGAAATCCGTACAAGGTTTGCACCAAGCCCAACAGGTATGATGCATATAGGTAATCTCAGGACCGCTCTTTTTGCATATCTATATGCAAAACATAATAAGGGCAAATTTATATTAAGAATTGAAGACACGGACAGGGCAAGATTCGTAGAGGGTGCCATCGAACAAATTATTTCCATACTCGGTCGTTTTGGGATGGACTATGACGAAGGCGTTACTATCAACAACGGCACACTAGGATACAAAGGTGATTTTGGACCATATTTACAATCAGAAAGATTAAATACTTATAAAGAGTACGCGGACCAATTAGTAGAACAAGGTCATGCATACTATTGTTTTTGTACCGAAGAGAGATTAGCAGAACTCAGGAAACAGCAAGAAGCAATGAAGCTTGCACCTATGTATGATAGAAAGTGCAAGTCTTTAAGCAAAGAGCAGGTCAAAGCCAATTTAGATAGCGGCATGAAATATGTCATCCGACAAGCGATACCAGAAGAGGGCAAAACCACCGTCAAGGATCTTGTATACGGCGAAGTCACATGGGAAAACAGATTGATAGACGACCAGGTTTTAGTAAAATCAGACGGTTTTCCTACATACTTTTTAGCTGTTGTCGTAGATGATCACCTGATGGGAATCACTCATGTTGTACGAGGTGAAGAGTGGCTTCCGTCAACACCAAAACATATTTTATTGTATGAGGCATTCGGTTGGGAGGCACCTTCTTTTGTACACCTTCCTGTCATCTTAAATCAAAACAGATCGAAAATGTCAAAGCGACAAGGTGATGTATCTGTTAATGATTTTATTAAAAAAGGATATTTAGAGGAAGCTATAATAAATTTCTTAGCATTGCTTGGCTGGAATCCAAAAACCGAAAAAGAAGTTTTTTCTTTGCAGGAACTCATAGAACAATTTGATTTTGATAAAGTTAATAAAGCCGGAGCAGTATTTGATACTGAAAAACTTGATTGGATAAACGGTCTTTATATTCGCGCGATGGAAACATCAAAGCTTACTGACCTAATTATTCCGTACCTCTTGGAACAAGGATTAATAACGGGCAAAGAAAACGACAAAGACTTTACCGCAAAATCCGGGAAAGCCGTGAGTAGGGAATACATATCCAAGGTTGTCCTCTTAGAAAAGGAACGTCTCAAAAAATTGTCGGATATAGGGGATAGAGTGCCTTACTTTTTTGAATATCCAACCTATCAGCCGCAGATGCTCATTTGGCGCAAGTCTAATCTTGAACAGACACGTGCCAATATCTCTGAATTGATTACGACATTACAAAGTTTTTCAGAAAATGATTTTGCGACAAAGGAATCATTTGAACAAAAAATCAAAGAATTCATCAGCAGCAAATCACTCGATAACGGTTCCGTCCTTTGGCCTTTAAGAGTTGCCTTATCTGGACTAGAGTTTTCCCCAAGTCCGTTTGAGATAGCCGAGACTTTGAATTTCGCCTATGGCAAATTTGAGATACTGCAGAGATTAGAGACTGCTTTAAAATCTCTCGCTTAATTATCTTTTCAAGTTTTAAACAAAAATGTTTCTGAAAAATCAAAAACTAAAATTAAATACTTTTTCTTCTATAGTCTTTACTTTAGCTCTTTTGTTTTGTCCATTTTTTAGCCAAGCTGATTCATCCAACGCCGCGCAACAATTGCAACAGCAATTGGATCAAATCAATCAGCAAGTATCTAATCTGCAAGGACAGATTAATTCTCAAGAAAAACAAACCGCCAGCTTACAGAACGAGATAACTCTATACAATAATCAGATCGAACAGACACAATTACAGATACAAGCGACCCAGACACAAATCAGCGGAGTTAATCTGCAGATAACTGAAGTCAACAGTCAGATTGCAGATAGGACAAACCAAATTGAACAAGAAAAGCAAGTCATCGCTCAATTGATAGTAAGCATGTCCGAAGCTGATAATAATAGTGGCATACAATTAGAGCTTGGCAGTGGCAGCTTTTCAGATTTTCTTGATCAGCTGGAATATAACAATAAAGTGCAGCAGCAGATTTCCGATTTGATTACTCAGGTTGAAGCTTTAAAGGTTAAGTTACAAAACGACGAAAAAATATTGCAAACCAATTTAAACCAACTCAATCAATATAATCAACAGCTAAACGCCACACAACAAATCTTATCCAGTGAAAAGAATTCCAAACAACTTTTATTGACACAGACAAAAGGCAAAGAATCGCAATATAAAAAATTACTCGCTAGCAGCCAAGGGCAGCAAAATGATTTAGAGCAAGAAATCTATAATCTCGATAAACAAGCGGGAAGTTCTGTAAACAACAAGATGCCTGTGATACACGGGATACTTTCTTGGCCAGTACAAGGAGTAATTACTCAAGGTTACGGAAATACTGGCTTTACAGCCCTCGGTTACACTTTTCATAATGGAATAGACATCGCCGGTCCAGCTGGTGCACCAATTTCTGCCGCCGCTGATGGGGTAGTATTGAATACAGGAACGGGGAGTACAGCTTACGGGAATTGGGTTACAATAAAGCATACGATCTCGGCAGCAGGTGGACACCAGATAATTACCTTATACGGACATATGATTTCTTATATCGTATCTGTCGGACAGACCGTCAAAAAAGGCGAATTAATAGGCTTTGAGGGTAATACAGGTGATACTACTAGGCTTTTATATGGACCAGAACATGGATATCACCTGCATTTTACAGTGTTTGACGCAGTTGGCTACAAAGTAACGCCCGGAGCCTACCCAAATAAATATGGACCCTATCAGATTCCTAATGGCTATACCTATGACCCTAATAATTTTTTGTAATCTGTAATATAATAAGGACATGAAAAGAAACATACATAAAAAGCTCGCAAGGTTTATAAGAACTTTTGCATTGTTTTCAATTTTATCTGCTTTGATTTTTTCTTACTCGGCGCCTTTGACAGCCTACGCCGATAATGGAACAGCCATCTGTTCGGCTCAAACCAACGCCGGAAACAATATCGGAGTTTGTATTAATCGTATCTATGTGATTTCTTTGGCTTTGGGTGGAACTTTGTCCGTATTGATAATAGTTATAGCCGGATACCTTTATATGCAAGGTGGCGAAGGAGCTAAAACTGGTAAAAACATGTTAACTTCGGCGATTACCGGTTTGGTTATTTTATTTGGCACATACATATTTTTGAATACTATAAATCCTGATCTTACTGCTATATCTGGATATACTTTGCAAGATCTCTCATGTACAGGCGCCGGAAGTAGTGCTGGGCAAAATTCCTGTACCTTACCAAGTGGTTCAGCTTCTTCATGCAGCCCAATCACAGATCCAAACAGTCCGATAAGTGTTACTAATTTACAAAGTGGTTGTTTTGGTTCAAATGCTCAGAATGCTTCTATTATTGCTAATGCGGAGAGTAGCAATAACGCATCAGCGGCTGGAGATATATGTACAGAGAACGGACAAAATAATCCGGTATCTTTCGGTTACTTCCAAATTAATATTTCAGCGAACAATGTTAATGGTTTAAAATGTACTACGGCTTTTGATCGTTCAGCCTCGGGATCTAGTTCTCTAGGAGGTGGAAAATTTAATTGTGCTGTAACTAATCAGAATTTATATAATCAGTGTAAAACGGCTGCGCTTAATCCTAGTACAAATATAAGTGCCGCTTGCAGTCTTTCTAACAATGGTTCCAGTTTTAGTAAGTGGAGCACTCACACAACTTGTAATATAAATTAGCACAAAGATTTTCTAAAAAATATATAAAAATATGAACAAAAAAATATTTATAATCATATGTGTAGTGGCTGGAATTTTTATTGTTGGCATGTGGATTTTTATCTTTGTATCACTAAACGCCAAACCAAAGCAACTAGATACAAATAAAGTAAATACTATTGTAGTTCCAACTGCTCAAGGCAATGTAACTACGAGTAACTTTGAAAAAAGCGCCGTTGGGAATTATACAGAAACAACTGTAATCGAATCAACTGCCGATTATGGCATATCATTCAGTCCTAAGAGTAATTCTTTTGATATAGTTTTAAATAGCACCCCACTACAAACCGCCAGGAATGAAGCGGAAACTGCATTGATTAAGGATTTAGGAATAAGCAATGACGATGCCTGCAAATTGACAGTTACATTGTCCGTTCCGGAAAGATTAAGTTCAAACGCGGCTGGAGTTAATTACGAATTAAGCTTCTGTCCGAATAGCGTATCTTTACCATCTGGAAATTAAAATAAAAATATAAAAATAAGGAAATAAAATTGTGCGCGCAAATAAAAAAAATATTATAGTTTATTCTGGTTTGCTTATTTTGTTATTGATAATATCCGCGATTGGGATCAGCAGCTTTGTCAGTTATAGGATTCTCGTAAAGAATATCTATGTCCTGCAATCAGAAATAAAACAGCAGGAACAGGAAACCAAAGGACAAGGACAAGTATTAAACGATCTGAAGAGTTTACCAGATGTTCAAAGTCAGCTTGCGAATTTTTATCCGGGAAAGATTGTCAAAGATGTACAACCTACTAGTGGCGCAGCTACACTTGGTAATCCAAAAGCAAAAGTTACACTTGTTGAGTTTGCTGATTTCCAATGTCCATTCTGTAAAAAGTTCTTTACTGAAACCGAACCAGATATAGTCACAAAATATGTGAACACCGGCAAGGTCAAATTAGTTTTTGAAAACTTTCCATTTTTAGGTGCCGAATCTCAAGCAGCGGCGGAAGCGGCAAATTGTGCAGGGGAACAAAACAATTTTTGGCCATATCACGATTATCTTTATAGCCAACAAGGTGCAGAGAATAGTGGGGTATTTAGTGATAAGAATTTGGAGAAGTTCTTTTCAACTTTTAAAGGTTTAAACGCCAAAAATTTTAAAGCCTGTTTAGAACAACACAAGGAAGAACAGTCAGTATCAAATGAGTACCAATTAGGAATCAAACTAAATGTTAGTAGCACTCCAACAATTTTTATAAACGGCAGGGAAGTGGTAGGTTCTTATTCGACACAGACATACGAGAATATAATAGATGAAGAACTCAAAAAATAATCCCGTTAAATCAATGTATTCCTGTATTATCTTTCACTCACGACCGTAAACAATAAGTAAGCCCATACACATAGTATGGGTTTTATTTATCCTAAATTAGGTATCTAGAATCTTATATTCAAGCCTATCTTTCTGGAGCCACTTCAAAGTCATACCCGATGTGAATATATTAGTCTTTCTATAGAAGATTAATCTTGCACATCTGCGCACGAGCTTCTGAGGTCTCCGCCCAGTGTCACCCGGAAAGCAATAGACTTGAATTTAATATATTTTTACTTCCTATATTCACTATAAATTATACAACTGTTAAATGATCCTAATCTGCTGAAAAACGAAGCCTTATAAGCCCCTAGAACAAAGGTAAAAGAATTGAGATGACTAGTTATACGTCTATGTTTAACCTAAAACATCAAGAAGATTAAGAATGATGAAAGCGTACAAATATACTTAGCCACGTGGTAGAAATTCCAATATAAATTCCACGTGGTGAAAAATCATCAAGAAAGTAATAGATCAATTTATATTTATAGTAATATTAAATACAGAATATAAATATCGTTCATAATAAATAAGTTATCGATTGAACAAAAAAGAGTATTAAGAGCATTAAATAAGAATATCAAAAAAAAGCGGGTTTAATTAGATATCATGTGTCGTATAAGATATATTGTGCGACACGCTAAATATCCCTTTTAGATAATACCCCATCGATTAAATCTGCGTCTGATAATAAAATTTATACTAGTACGCATTTGTTTCATTTAAGTAAACCATTAAATGATATTTTTCCGCCTTCTCTGCTCTTCATAAAATAAATTTTAGACCAATTACACTATCTTAAAATTCCAAATTAGTGACCGATACTCGCCCACTTCTTATATTATAAGACTTGTCATAATAGGTTTTTTATTATATAATAAAATTAATAAAAGTCTCAATCTAGGAGGAGACAACATGTCATGTTTGAAGTGCGGTCATGACGATTGCGGTCCAGAAGTTTATTGGATCGGTATTGTCAGTGTTGGTGCAGCGCCAATTGTAACAACATTGATACCGTTCGGAACCATCCACAAGAGTTGTGCTGGAAACTTGGCACACTTTCTCCATAAAAACACGAAGACCATATCCGAAGCGCCGGAATTCAGCGACGATATGATTTTCGCAGTTGTGGACGGAGAGGTGCTCGGCAGTAATCAGGGGTCGGACAGAACTATCCGATTCTTTCCACGAGCAAACATTCCAGAGATAGACCTAGAGAGGGATGGCGTAGGATATATATCTGCGGCCACTCTGGCTGAACTGCAACCAAAAGCAGCTCTTAAATATGCGGCTGCAGTTGATCACAGTGTCAGCATCTTCACTCTGAAGTTGAATACTCTTCGTACTGCCAGGAAGCAAGCAGCATGACAACACAAAAAATCCCGAAGTACGCAGACGTGTACTTCGGGATTTAACATTTCTATATAAAATAGAACATCAAATTCCCTGTCTTTGTTCTTGAACCAACCTAGCCATCTCGTCTACTGTGTAATCAATTTCTTTCTTTGTCGTACTTTTACCAAGAGTAAAACGCAAACTTGATTTTGCCCTATCAGTTGACCCGCTGATTGCCTTAATCACATGAGATGGTTGTGTTAACACTGTTGAGCAAGCTGAGCCAGTGGAGCACTCGATTCCGGCAGCATCCAAATAAATTACCATCACTTCCCCATCCGTATTAGGGATAGAGATATTTAAGTTGTTAGGTAAACGTAAAAAACTCTCACTATTTATTTCTGGGCCATTGAGTTGAATATCAGGAATCGCTTTTTGCAGTTTCCCATAAAAATAATTCCTGAGGGAAGTCAGCCTTGCGGATTCTTTATTTTTTATCTTCTGTACTTTTCCCAGAGCCAAAGCAAAGCCAGCAGCTGCCGCAATATTTTCAGTTCCGGAACGCATACCCTTTTCCTGACCACCACCGAATATTATCGGATCAATTTCAGTTTTATCTTTTAGATATAAGATTCCAAATTGGCGAGGTCCATAAATTTTTCCACCATTCAAGGTCAGTGCATCCACACCCAAAGAATTTACGTTTATGTCCAAGAGTCCAGCCGCCTGACAGGCGTCAGAATGGAAAAGGATTACAGGCAGTCCATCAATGACTCTCTGTTTGTTTATTTTCTTTAGAACTTTAGAGATCTCTTTTATAGGAAGGATCGTACCGACCTCGTTGTTCACATACATTATAGAAACTAAAACGGTCTGTGGACGAATTGCGGCAATCAAATCTTTCATATTAACCAGGCCAGTTGCATCAACTGGTAGATAAGTTACATCAACACCTTCTTTTTCTAATTCTTTACAAGAATTCAGAACCGCATGGTGCTCAATAACCGTAGTTATCACATGCGGCTTGATTTTCTTTTTACCAAAAATAAATTTTCTGACGCGACCCAAGATCGCCATGTTGTCAGATTCGGTTCCGCCAGCGGTAAAAAATATTTCTTGTTCTCGACAATCTAAAATGTCAGCAATTTTCCTTCTGCTATTAGAAAGACTTTTTGCCGCCATCAGACCAACGGAGTGTATGCTTGATGGGTTGCCAAAACATTTCTGACCCTCTTCGTCCATATATTTTTGTACTTCTGGATCTATAGGGGTTATTGCAGCGTAATCCAGATACACCAAATTAGAAAGTTTATTCTTGGTTTTCATGCTCTAAATTGTAGAGGTCAGCGCTGAGCGTGTCAAAGATTATTTTTGACTGGCATTTTGATAACCCGCAGCGACTGCTTCGTCCGCAGTCTTAAAGCATTCAGTGGCTTTTACCTTACTATAAGAAGAATCATTTGGCAGATAGAACAGCTTTTTACCGGTTTTAGCTACCGTTTTAGCTTTGATTAAGCAATCCGTATTAACGACTGCAGCAGATTTAGATGCAGTTGTTTTTGCTGTCGCAGTCTTTGCCTTAGCGACGGTATTTTTGCTCGTACTGGAATTTGACGATTGATTTGCCTGCACTCCTTCCCCACCCTGCTGAGTAGGATCAGAGTTTTTATTATTCTGGTATTGATTCAAAGCCGATTGCGATGTATTATTGCCTTGTGTACTACTATGCGCTGAGTGATAGCTTGCCATCACGCCTCCGGCTGAAACAAGCAACAGAAGAACAGCCAAACCTAGTACAGCTTTTTTTGATAAGATAAATTTTTTAATTTGCATAATTGAGGATTTCATTTAATTATGATATACGCCTTCATTCTCGGAAGGGTTTACACGCTGTCTTTAGCTGAACTTATTGAGGTTCTCCAAAAGAAAGATATTACTTTTGTTATCCGAGCGATTTCCAAAGAGGCCGTCATTATCGAAACCGAGCAAAGTTTAGATTTTGAGCAGTTGCAAAGGGAGCTCGGAGGAACAGTAAAGATTGCTAAAGTGTTGGATGTGCTAAAAAAGCGCGAACGCGATTCCGTGAACTTTGCGTTACAGAATTATTTTAAACCAAGCACATTAAAAAAAGATTACTTTAAGGAATATGTTGGGAAAAAACAGTTCGGACTAAGTGTTTACCTGCTTAATCCTATGGTTCAAGCTTTAGGTGAACCTCGCAGACTTGGAATGTTTATTAAAAAATCATTACAAGTTTCAGGCATAAGTCTGAGAGCTGTTCTTCCTGAATTTAATGCCCTATCTCTCCCCTCTGTAAATGTGACGAAGAATTCCCTACTCCAAAAAGGAGCAGAGATCTGTGTTTTTGCAGATATCGATAGAATTTTTGTTGGAAAAACTTTAGCCGTTCAGGATTTTGAGGATTACGGCAGACGTGATTATCAGCGCCCTGTAAGAGATGAAAAGCAAGGAATGATACCACCAAAAGTTGCGCAGATAATGCTTAATTTTAGCGGAGCCGCAAAAAACGCGAATATCTTAGATCCTTTCTGTGGTGTCGGCACGATATTACAAGAAGGCATACTTCTTGGCTACAAGGTTTATGGCGCAGATATCAACCAGACAGCCATATTTAACAGCGAAAAGAACCTGGAATGGTTCAGGAATCGCTATAAAGTAGCTCCTGGTAAATACTTCTTAGAAACAGCGGATGTTAAGGATATTTCTAAGGTCTTTAAAGAGCCTAAATTTGGGGCTGTAGTGACAGAAGGGACTCTCGGACCTATGTACTCGGAGTTACCAAGAGAACACCAAATTGAGGCCAATTTTGCCCAATTAAAAGATATCTGGAAAGCATCCTTTGAAGAGTTCAAGAAGATGCTCAAGCCTGGCGGAACAGTCGTTATTTGTCTCCCCGCTTACAGACTAAGCGAAAAGGACTATAAAATGTTCCCTTCGATTGACTTTATAACTGATTTAGGGTACACTATTATAGATCATTTCCCAGCAAAAGTTAAAGAAATATCACCTTTCTTAAAGGTCACCGGAAGGAATTCTATAATTTACGACCGCAAAGACCAAATCGTAGCTAGAGAAATTTTAACATTTAAAAGTAATTAAAACTTAGGATAGTAAAGACATATGGCACATAAGAAGGCCGGTGGCAGTACCTCGTTAGGCCGAGACAGCGTCTCTAAAAGACTTGGCGTAAAACTGTTCGGCGGACAAAAAATTCAATCTGGAAACGTAATAGTCAGACAACATGGAAGCAAATTCCGTGCAGGTAAGAATGTAAAAATGGGTGGAGACGGCACTCTATACGCTTCTGCCGCAGGCGTCGTAAAATTCAGTAAGAAACAAATTAAACGTTTTACTGGAACATTAGACAAAGTCAGAATCGTAAACGTAGTAGAATAATTACAAAACTATAAATAAAAATCCCGAGCACGGCTCGGGATTTTTATTTTGATTAAAGTAATTTTACTTTTTATTGCTCAAGGCAACAGCTGCCTTCATAAAACCTTTAAAGAGCGGATGCGGTCGCAACGGTCGAGACTGAAACTCTGGATGGAATTGTGAACCAATAAAGAATGGGTGATCCTTCAATTCTATTATCTCTACAAGCTGACCATCAGGAGATGTCCCTGATATAACTAATCCTGCATCCTCTAACTGTTTGCGGAAATCGTTATTGAATTCATAACGGTGTCTATGACGCTCGGAGATTTTCTTTTGTTCATACAGAGCCATTGCTTTTGTGTCTTTAACTAAGATACAATCCCATGCTCCGAGGCGCATACTTGCACCATAATCTCTGAGGAGAAGTTTCTTTTCTTGATCAGGCATTATATGGATCACTGGATATTTAGTTTTTTCGTCAACTTCAGTTGTATTGGCATTGCGCATCTTTGCCACATTTCGCGCAAATTCTATTGTTGCCATTTGCATGCCATAACACAAACCTAAATATGGTACCTTGTTTTCTCTAGCATATCGAACCGCAGATATCATTCCTTCGGTACCACGAGAACCAAAACCTCCAGGTACGACAATACCATCAAAGCCTTCGAGTATCTTCTTTGCACCTTGCTCTTCTACCTTTAAAGAGTCTATCCAGGTCAATTTTGGACTTACGTTATTTGCCCAGGCTGCGTGCTTTAATGATTCAATGACTGATACATAGGAATCAGCTAACTCATAACTCCCTGTACCGAAGTACTTACCGACAACAGCTATATTCACTTCCTTCGTTAGGCTATGAATTTTCTTTACCAAATTGCGCCATTGATGCATATCCTTATTAAGAGATTTTAAACCTAATTTCTCTAAAATAATATCGCCGGTTTTTTGTTGATCTAAAATCACAGGAACTTCATAAATTGATTTTACATCTGGATTTGAAATAACTGCTCTTTTTTCAACGTTGCAGAACAAAGCAACGCGTTCTTTGCGCTTTTCGTCCAATACGCGCTCTGATCTGCCGACAACGATATCAGGCTCTATACCCATGGAATTAAGAGTCCTGACCGATTGTTGCACCGGCTTGGACTTCATCTCTCCTAAATAGGACGGAATCGGCAAATATGCCACGTGGACATGGACGACGTCGTGAGGGTATCTGAACTTCATTAATCTGCTGGCTTCAAAGAATATTCCGTTTTGATATTCTCCAACCGTTCCACCGAGTTCGACGATAGTGATATCTCCGGATTTTGAAGCTACTAGCAATCTGCGAATAATTTCATCGGTAACATGTGGAATAGCTTCGACGTCCTCACCGTTGTATTCAAAAGCTCTTTCTTTGCGCAAAACTTCCGCGTAAATTTGACCTGTGGTTATATAATTTGCCCTCAGGACAGGAACATCGGTAAAACGTTCATAATGACCTAAATCCTGATCGGTCTCTACACCATCTTGCGTTACAAAAACTTCGCCATGTTCTTGAGGGCGAATTGTTCCAGCATCTTGGTTCAGATACATATCAATCTTAACTGGAGAGATTGTATATCCTTTTGATTTTAAAATAGCCGAAATGGAAGCCGAAGTAATGCCCTTCCCTATTCCAGAAATGACTCCACCAGATATAAAAATAAATTTTGGGATTTTCTTTTGTTTTTTGACAACCGCGCTTCTGACTGTTTTTTTGTTGACGCCTTTTTTTAAAGTTGCTTTATTCATTTCCCTGTGAAGTTATATTAATTTTAATTTTAGCCGAGACCCCTGAAACAATTTTTACTTCGCACTCATATTCGCCAACCTGCTTCATTTGCTTTGGCAAGATGATATTCCTTTTTTCTATATCGATATTCAACTTAGATTTAATTTTTTCGACTATATCCTGCTCGTGTACTGAGCCGAAGAGTTGCTTATTAGCTCCTGTCTTCAATACAAAAGTAAAGACTCTACCGTCTAATTTACTTTTGAATTCCAAGTTTCGCTTATCTAATTTTTCCTTCTTGTTCTTTTGCTGGAGCTCTTCATTCTTTGCGGTAGAAATAATCTGTTGGGTTGCAAGTCTGGCAAAGCCTTTGGCAATAAGAAAATTCTTAGCGTAGCCATCCGCGAAATCTTTGACTTCCCCTTTTTTACCAACACCGGATACGTCTTTAATAAGTAGCACCTTCATCGTAACCCCTTTGGTTAATGGATTTTTAACAAAAAACACAATCTACTGAGAGACTGTGTTTTGGCTCTTTTCTATTATACACAAGGTTATGAAATATGCAAAATTTAACTAACTAAAGTTTCAGATATCTTCTTATAGCCACGAAACTGGATAATACCCCCAAGAACAGAGCAATAAATAATTCTCCGCCAAATAGAAGCCAATAATTGATAAATTTGAAGGCTGTATTGGCGTCTGCGCCCACGTATTCGTTGATTGCCGGGATAATATAATGGAGTGCAGGAAAAAGCAAAAGAGATGTAATAATAACGGCGATTACAGCATACATCATGCTTTCGATAATAAACGGCCAACGTATATACCAATCGGTTGCGCCGACTAAACGCATGATTTCCACTTCTTCACGACGATTATAGATTGTCAGTCTTATGGTATTGAAGATGACTAAAATTGCGATGAAAGAGAAAATGATTGCTAAAATAATTCCGGTTTCTTTAAGCGTAGATAATATCTTTGAGAGTCTTTGAATTATATCCCTATTGTCATCATAATTTATCTTTGAGATATATGATTTGAATTGATCCTGGCTGACGAATTGTACGATTGAATCATACTGATTAAGTTCCTTCGCTTTTACTTGCAAAGTTGCAGGAATCGGATTGCTCGAAAGTTCACCTAAAGATTTTATTATGACTTGATCATTAGCATGATGATTCTTAAAAGCATTCAAGCCGTCTTGAGCGGAAATATATTGCACTGAGGCCACTTGCGACTGAGACTCTAACTGACTCCTGACCTGATTAATCTGGTCTTCGCTAGTTTGTGTATTAAAATAAATACTTACATCAACCCTTTGCTGTACGTTTTTTATGGCATAGCTGCTGATGCTTACAATCAACGCGGTTACCGTCAGAATAATCAGAGTTACGACCATAATCAAAGTCGCCGCTGTTGAAAGCCAGATATTTCTCCAAAAATTGATTATGCTGGTTTTTATCGAACGGATGATCGACAAAAATGTTATTCTATATCTTTTATTTTTTGCCATGTGTTTTATTTATAGCTTATACGAACCTTGCTGCTGCTCGTAAATAATTCTTCCATTCTCTATGGTTATAACTCTTTTTTGAATACGGTTAACCAGCTCCTTGGCATGAGTGGCAAGAATTATGGTCGTTCCAAAACTATTTATCTTCAAAAGTAGATCCATTATTTCCCTGCTGTTGATTTCGTCCAAATTACCGGTAGGCTCATCGGCTAAAAGAAGCAGCGGCTTATGCGCTAGGGCTCTGGCGATAGCTACCCTCTGACGTTCACCGCCAGACATCTCGTCAGGAAAACTGTTTCTCTTCGAAGACAAATCGACTATTTCTAAAATTTTAGGCACGTCTGTTTCTATCTGCTCTCTACCGTAACCACCAACTTCCATGGCAAAAGAAATATTTTCAAAAGCTGTCTTTTTAGGCAGGAGTTTGATGTCCTGAAAAACCATTCCGATCTTCCTTCTTAAATAAGGAATTTCTTTTTTTGGAACAGTGCTCATGTCGATACCGTCAATATATATTTTACCGCCATCGTGCTGTTCTTCGGCAAAAATCAACTTTAATAAAGTTGATTTTCCTGCGCCGGATTGGCCAACAACGGATATAAAATCACCAGCTTTTACTTGCAAGCTGACTTCATCTAAAGCTTTGTGCGTTCCGTAAAATTTTGTAACCTTTTCAAACTGAATCATATATTGATTGTAACACAAAAATATTTTAGTAAACAGCTAAAAGTGCATAACTGACTACTTTCCTATCATAGTCTCCAAATATTTCTCGACGAATTCGTCCAACTCTCCATTGAGTACTGATTCAGGATCGGTTGATTCATAAGCACTACGGTGGTCTTTGACTAGTTTATAAGGATGCAGGACGTAACTGCGAATTTGACTCCCCCATTCTGGACTATGGAATTCTCCTCTGAGTTCCTTTCTTTCCGATGCTCTTTTTTCTTCTTCTAAGACCAAAAGTCTAGAATATAATATCTCTAATGCTTTCTCTTTATTTTGAGATTGGGATCTTTCATTTTGTATAGAGACTTTTATTCCAGTCGGGATATGCGTCAGCCTTACTGCTGAGTAAGTCGTATTTACGCTCTGCCCGCCATGACCAGAAGCGGTAGAGACCTCCATCTTTATATCCTTTGGGTCAATCTCAAATTCGCCATGCTCAATGATTGGTAAGACTTCGACCAAAGCGAAAGAAGTTTCTCTGGTATGTGTAGGATTAAAAGGAGAAAGCCTAACAAGCCTATGCACTCCGGCTTCGCTTTTTAACATACCATAAGCATTGAATCCGAGTACCTCGATAATAGCGCTCTTGATTCCGGCTTCGCTCCCTTTGGAAGTTTCCAGAACCTCAACTTTTAATTTTTTTGATTCGGCATATCTTATGAACATTCTAAGGAGCATTTCCGCCCAATCTTGAGCATCGCTTCCACCTGCGCCTGCGTGTACAGAAAGTATCGCCCCATGCCCATCATACTTTCCAGAAAGCATGGCTGCTATGCGCGTTTCTTCATAACGTTTATGCAACGACGCATATTGTTCTTGCACATATTGTTTTTCTTCAGATATTGGAGAGCCCGGAGCGGTATCTTTAGGTTCATCCCTGTTTTCTTGTTTCTCATAAGCATAAGAAAATTCCATCAAAGAATTTATCTCTGCTTCTATCCCATCAAAAAAATCAATCTGATTTTTAAGCGATGCGTATTCTTCTGATATCTTACGGGCGTGCTCTTGATCGTTCCAAAAATCAGGTAGCTGCATGACGCCCTCAATCTCTACATAACGTTGTCTTTTTTGATTGAGGTCAAAGGCGCTCCTTTAGAACTCTCACATCTGCCAAGAGCTGTTCTATAGATTTGATTAGTTCATTCATTTTAGTTGTCGGATTGATTACTTATCTATTCATTTACATGATGAAACTTTTCGTCCAGTTCTCTTTCTTTTACTCTCTGCCTTGCTTCCGAATCTCCCCTGGACCAATAGTAATCGTTGTAATCCACATACGCCATCATTTCCGCGCGCCAACCGCTTCTTGCGACAATTAATTTATGCATTTCTTGGCTAGCCTTACGATATGATGGATGCCCTTGAGGAGTAGTCCTTAATTCGAGCATGTGCATTGCTTCCTTATCGGACATCGAGATTGTCCAACGCACAAAGTTTCCATGCAGTACCGCGTATTGCGCGAGCATTGGATTTTTCTTGCGCATAATCTCAAAAAGCGCTTTGGATTTTTCTATACATTCATCAAAGCGATCGGTTAATCCAGCTTCGACAATCTCTTTTGGCGTGTTAAAACCTAAATCGGTCGTGAACAGCTGGCGTTGCTGGCTATTCATACGATGACGCATAAGGTCTTTATATACGCCCCAGTCGGTGACAAGATCAAACTCATATTCATATCCTGCTTCTAAAGCACGCCCTGGTCGCTCTCGACGATTACTTCTGGTACCCAAATAAGCTTTGACGACTTCCTGTTTCGCATCACTATCCATCGAGAGTACTCTTTCTCTCAATGCTGTCCAAGAATGATTTGTGTAAGGATAAAGCATTGCTGAAATTTCTACTGAATCCCTGACTTCTTGCATTGCATTTTTGATCACTACCGGGCCAGCACCCCTCTGAGCAATGGCATCGGTTATATATTTTTCTCCCTTGTCCATAAGCACATAAGATGGAAATTCAGTGACATCTTCAAGTTTTTCCGATTGTAATAATTTAGCCGAAAATTCAAACATATTTTTGCGACTCAATGAATCATATTCATTTCGTTTGGCTCGGCGGACGTACTGAGGAATTACTTCGGATGCCGCGCTCAAAGCCTTTTCGCCTAGACCGATAAATTCAGGCGTGTCGTGCGACAACAAATGAGTAATCATGTTCTGATAAAACCTACCATTACCAAACAACCCAACATTTGTCAGGGTTGATAAAGGAAGCAAATAGCGCAAAACATCACAAGCTTTGGAACGCAAATCAAAGGTATAAGTTTGGTTGAATGCTTTGATCTCTTTTTCATCGGTTAATTCGGCAAGCTTTTCTTTTTTACCATCACCATTGATATCATATTCGGCATCTTCAATTGGTTTTAGTCCGGAGAAATATTTCTTCATTGGTTCAACCAATTCGGAATATGTCTGGAAAATGAAGTCGTTGGTTTTTATATAGAGATCACCAAAATCTGGATCTTTAGAAAGTTCATCTCCTTTATAGTATAACCAACTGCCATCCTCATTCTTTTGATCATAAAGAACATATCTTGTAGATTGTTCGATTGGCGAACCACCAATCCTGTGATCTTCAATTTCCTTAGTTGCAAGCATGGAAATCTTTTCAAAAGAAATATGCGCGCCTTCTAGCTCCCCTACAGAGTCATCTCCGTAGGCAACCAGGACACGAGCGATTAGTTCGTCAGCATGTTTAAAATCAACAACGCCTTCGTTGATGAATTCTTTTAAAAGCGTTTCTCTAAAGCCACCTTTAGCGCGAGAATATCTAGCGTAGGCCGCACCAACCAAGCCCGGCATGTTCCTGATAGCAAAAACATTCTCTTCACAAGAAGTCACATAATTTTGTAATATTTCTTTTTGTTTTAAGATGTCGTCTTCTTGCATTGGTGTTTTATTTAATTTCTTTTAATACTATATCCCATAGTTTATTATGAACCGATTCCGGAGAAAGCATTTTACCATTCTCATCCACGGATTCCAGCAAGACCATATTTGGGAACTTTTCGGCAATCTCCAAGAATATTTTTTCGGCGTGCTTAAGATGTTCTATGTCTGCCTCAAGTATATCCCTTTTTTTACCTTCGTTGTAAACTCGTTGTTCGGAGTTCTTTTTATCGACAAGCTTTTGAGCGGTTTCCGCGGGTACATGTATGATTATGTTCAAGTCCGGTTTGGGAATTCCAAAGATTTCATATTCCAAATTATTAAGCCATGTAAAATATTTGTCTCTTTCTCCTGGATCAGAAATATTACCACCTTGATGTCCCGCATTAGCTGTTACATAACGATTAGAAATAATGATTTTCCCGGCGTCCAACCATTCGCGCAATTTATAACTAGCATCATGACGGTCCACAGCATAAAGAATAGATGCTCTGTACGGATCTAACTTTCCGTATTTACCATTCAAATATTCTTCTATCGGTCCAGCGGATTTACTACCATATTGAGGAAAGTCCACACTCACAACATCATAACCCTCTTTAGTTAAATGTTCTTGCAGCATCCTTGTCTGAGTGCCTTTCCCAGAACCATCAATACCGTCAATAACTATAAGTTTTCCAGTAGTCATAATTCAAAGTTAATTTATAAATTTTAAAGTTGTTACAGCCTCATCACACTTTTTATATAGATCCTCTAGCGAGCCACTATTATCTATAATTATATCGGCCTTTCTTCCCAATTCTTCTATTCCAGTTTCTGTAATTTTACTTTCTAATTTTAAGAATTCTTCGTATGACATTGTGCTATCATCATCTCTTTCGCGTCTGGCACATTGTCTTTCGTATCTAAGTTCTAATGGTGCATCTATATACCAAATTGCATTTTGAGAATATTTACGAATATTTGCTAATTCATTTTCAAACCTAATACCTGTAACTACAATTAACTTTGATTTGGCTTCTGATATTTTTTTATTCAAAGCATTAATCAAAGTATCTTCGCCGAAGGTTTTGCGTAAAGCCACAAGTTTAATCGCATTCTCTCTCGTACTCGGAAGAGAAAGCATCGACAATATCTGGTAAAGAATGTCGGAATGATTTAAAACCTCAGCCCCATATTTACACTTAATATATGCTGCCACCGTTCCTTTTCCGGCAACCTTGGATCCTATTAATCCTATAATTTTTAGATCTGTTGATATTGGTGTACTCATTTTGTATAATCTCTAGTGGCTATTTTGGTCAATTGAGTTTTAAAATCTTCCAGAGCGGAATCATTATTAATCACATAATCGGCGTATTGCTTAAGCTCGGTTATTTGAATATCTGCTTTATGAGTCTGACTATCTTTGAATTCTTCAAAAGTTTGGGTGCTATCTTCCGGCTTTTCAAATCTCTTTAGCATTCTCTGATATCTAATTTCTAAGGAAGTTTGGATATAAATAAACTGGAATTCCGGCAATATCTTCTTAAGAGTAACGGCCTCTATTGGTTGCCTAATACCATCAAAAAGTATAAATTCTCTCGTAGATTTTTTGGCTGATTGGGCCAAAGCATATGCCAAAATCTCATCACCAAATAATGTTTTAAGAAAGACGGACATTTCTTGTTCATTAAAACGATTTAATGACAAATTTAAAACATTCAAAATATCATCTAGTAATCTAGAAAATTTGAAATGTTTAGCATTAAAATTCTTTATATAAAAATCAGAGGCTGTACTCTTACCAGCTAGGAGCTCACCAGAAATTCCTAATATTAATTTATGTTCCTTGTGTTTATTTTGCATTTTAAGCTTCAGGTATATTAGATTTTATATCTTAACATCACTGGAATAACCACCCGTGGACCCGTGCCCACCACGATCCTCATCTCTAATTGATGAAGATTCTATCCATTCAACTTGTTGTATGGGCATAAATATACCCTGGACTAAGCGTTCACCTTTCTTTATTTCTACATCGCTATTACCAAAATTATATACTTGTAAGAGTATCTCATCTGTTGGGCCAGAATAATCTCTATCAATAACGCCTATACCGTTAGAAAGAATCAGGCCCTTTTTAGGAGCTAGGCTACTACGCGCAGAAAGCATCAGAAAATACCCTTCTGGCGCTTCTATAACCAAACCCGTATGGATTAATGTAACCTCCCCTGCTTTAGCAATAATGTCTTCCGCTGCGGCAATATCAAAACCCGCCGCCTCTGTGGTTTTATAAGATGGTAATTCTATACCTTCTACCAACCTGGAAATTTTCGCTTGCATCTTATATATAATCCTTACAAAAATATTATTATTTAAAATCCTGCCAACTACCTTTCAAAAAATTCTTGTAATATTGCGATGCCTGAGGCTTTGTTGCACCATAATATTTACTGTTCAATTTCTTTTTCCCATAGGGTACATCCGCTTCTGAAGAAAGTGGAGTAAATGAGATCTGAGCAATTGGCATCTTGTAATAAAGAATAATTGGTAGGTTCGCAATATTATGTAATTCTAAAGTTATTTTTAATTTATTCCCGGGATCTATGTAGCCTGCAGTTGCATGGATGATTAAACCAATTCTTCCGAGAGAGCTCTTCCCTTCTAGACGCCCAACCATATCTGTGTCTACTCCAACTGTCTCATAAGTCATACCTAAAGCAAATTCACCAGGATGGATGACAAATTGCTTCTTTTCGTTTATGGACATACTCTCCATCATTCCATCAAGTTTTTCTTTAGGATCAATGGCAACATGCGAATTATTTTTGAAGACCAAAAAATCCGCACCCAAATGCAGATCAACAGAGGCTGGCTGTATAGAATCTGGGAACAACGGATCGATGACAATCTTACCTATTTTTAAACATTCTTTGATATCTCTGTCTGAAAGGATCATTTTTAAATATCTTAATTGCTTTGAGTTAATTATAGCAGAGAATTTTAATTAAGAAAAAACACGCCCCAATTTTATCAGGACGTGTTTTTTTGAATGAATTTAGTTCAATTTTACTTTGATTCCAGGTCCCATTGTCGCGTTCATGGAGATGCTGGCAATAAACTGCTTTTTGACTGTCTGTGGTTTTGAAGCACTGACAGCTTCGATGAAAGCTTTGACGTTCTCTACAAGCTTAGAGGTTTCAAAGTTAGCCTTGCCTACTATCTGGTGGATGTTGCTAGTGTTGTCGTTTTTGTAATCAACTTTACCAGCGGAAATCTCTTTGATGATTCCGGCGATATTGTCAGTGACTGTTCCAGTCTTTGGATTTGGCATCAAGCCTCTTTGTCCAAGAATTTTAGCGATAGTCGCTAGGTTCTTCATCATGGCAGGTTCGGCAACTGCTATTTCAAAATCCGTAACACCGGTCTCGCGAATCTGCTTGACCAGCTGCTCACCACCGACAATTGCGGCTCCGGCTTGCTTGGCTTCGGCTTCTTTTCCTTCACTTACGAAAGCGGCAACTTTTTTTGTCTTACCTGTTCCATTCGGTAAAGTGATAGAGCCTCTGACAGCCTGATCGGTTTTCTTAGGATCTATTCCTAAACGAATATGCACTTCTATCGATCCGTTGAACTTTGTGTTAGCTGTCTTCTTTGCCAATTCCGCAGCTTCTTCGATTGTGTAAAGTTTATTCCTATCGACGAGTGCGTTATTTACTTTCTGGCGTTTTGTTATTTTCATATTTCCCTTTCGTGGTAAACGGCTATTTATAGCCTCCCACAAATTAATTGATTTAAATTATTAAACTTCTTTATTGACTTTCTTCCAGTGATACAAGAAAACTGGGATTCCTATCAAGAGCAAAGCGACATCTTGAGCAGCAGTGCTTTCTCTTTGCGAAACCATTTGATCATGCGCCTGTTGTGCTTGAGCTGTAGTATCGCAAGATACTGTCTTAGCATCAGGAGTGGATGATGTAGTCGCCGGACAAACATAAGTATAATTGCTTGTTGAATCAGCTTTTGTGAATACCCATGATCTCAACGCTAGATTTATCAGACTTACACCCGCTATGATTATCATCAAAAGCGAGATGAGCGAGACCGCGTAAAAATATATCTTTCGAATATTTTCTGAGAATGTCGACATATATTACCCTAGTTTTTCCTGGTCAACGAACTTTTGCACATCTTTGATTGTGCTAAAGAACTGTGCCGGGAAGATAATTGTTGAATTCTTCTCTACCGAAATCTCTGACATTGTCTGCAAATTTCTAAGTTGTAAAGCGATCGGATGCTGCATCATGATATCTGCGGCATCAGCAAGCTTTTGAGCGGACATGAATTCACCTTCGGCAGAAATAATCTTAGCGCGTTTTTCACGTTCCGCTTCGGCCTGTTTGGCCATAGCTCTCTGCATGCTGTCAGGCAAAGTGATATCTTTGATTTCTACCAGGGAAACGATTACGCCCCAAGACTCCGTGTTACTATCCAGAACTTTTGTAATCTCTGAGTTGATTCTCTCCCGTTCACTCAAAATCTCATCTAATTGGAATTTACCGACAATGTTCCTCACGGATGTCTGGGCAATTTGGTTAATTGCGGAAGACACGTTCTGGATGGCTATGATACTTTTTAAGGCATCAGTGACATGGAAGTAAGCGACTGCTGATATATCCAAAGAAACGTTATCTTTAGTAATAATCTGCTGTGCTGGAATCGGCAATGTCACAGTTCTCATATCAACCCTTTTGAGTTGATCAATATAAGGAATAATCAGATTTAAACCTGGATTACGAACTGATACGAACCTGCCGAACCTAAAGACCACACCGATTTCGTATTGCTGAACAATGCGTAAACCCGGCAAGACGACAAAGACTATTACGAACAGAACCAGGTAAACGATGAATGTCATATATTTATGTTGTTAGTTAATAGAAACTAAATAATTAGTCTATAACTTCTACGCCCATTGAACGAGCTGTTCCAGCAACGATTTTTTCCGCGGCAGCAAGATCATTAGCATTCAAATCCGGCATTTTCCTTTCGGCAATTTCACGAATTTGAGCCATGGTAATCTTACCGACTTTGTTCTTAAGAGGATTTGCTGAACCTTTTTCCAAACCCAAAGCCTTCTTGATCAAGACTGCGGCTGGAGGAGTTTTTAAAATAAAGGTGAAGCTGCGATCTTCAAAGATCGTGATTTCAGCAGGGATGATGAGGTCGCCCATTGGAGCGGTGCGCTCATTAAACTGTCTGGTAAAATCAGCAATGTTAATGCCGTGGGGCCCGAGCGCTGTACCTACTGGTGGCGCAGGAGTTGCCTTTCCAGCTGGAAGCTGGATCTTTACCATTGTCTTTATCTTTTTTGCCATATTGCTTATGGTTCTCTTACAAATTTTAGTTTGCAGGAGCTACGATTCCACGACTTGTCGCGGAAACAACCATCCTTTCTTTTGCCGTTGTAACGGCGTTAATTAAATATATAAATGAATTAAGCTTTCTTAACCTGGAGAAAATCAAGTTCCAAAGGAGTTTCTCTACCAAAGATGGATACAAGAACTTTTACTTTGCCTTTTGACTCATCAACTTCTGAAACTTTTCCTTCGTAATCTTTGAATGGTCCGTCCAAAACTTTGACCAAATCACTCACGGCAAAATCAATCTTGTATTTTGGCTCTTGAATTCCCATTCTCGACTTTAGATATGCAATCTCTTCTTCTGATATTGGAGTTGGTACTGTTCCAGAACCGACGAAACCAGTGACGTTAGGCGTATTACGTACAACATACCAAGAATCATCAGTAACAATCATTTCGACAATTACGTATCCAGGGAAGATTTTCTCTTCTACGGTAACGCGCTTGCTGTCGCGTATCTTTATCTTTTTTTCTTTAGGGACGATAACATCGAAAATCTTATCTTGCATATCCATGGAATCGATACGCTGCTTCAAATTGAAAGCGACGCTATCTTCATATCCGGAGTATGTATGCAAAACATACCAATGTTTTTCTCCTGTGACTAGCTGACGTGGCATAACTTTTTATGAATTAATAAATTTAGCGAGAACCTGGGTTAAGCCATAATCGGCGGCACCTAAAATTGCAGCCATACAAATGGCAAAAGCAATAACGATTAAAGTATAACGTGTGGTGTCTTTGCGAGTAGGCCAAACAACCTTTGCCAATTCGCTTTTAACTTCCAAGAAGTATTGAATAACTTTTCCCATTGTTTTGTTGCAAGGAAATAATAATCAGTTGCCTAATTAAAGGCTTTTTTAAAAGGCCACGAGGCCTTATTAACACTGGGATTATAACATATGGCGCCGAATAAATGCAAATTACTTAAAGAGCCTCTTGTCAGAGGCTCTTATCATTAGAAGGACAGATTTTTTACATTTTTGGCATGCGCTTGGATAAAGCGCTTGCGAGGAGCGACTTCATCGCCCATAAGTGTTTCGAATGTTTCTGAAGCTTTTTCCGCATCATTTATCCTGACCTGTAACATTATCCTACCTTTGGGATCCATTGTCGTTTCCCAAAGCTGCTCGGCATTCATTTCTCCCAAACCTTTATAGCGCTGGACTGAATAGCCTTTAAGCTTGGCTTCTTCACTGACTTCGCTTCCCTGCTCTATCTCTTCGGAGTCTGTATCTTCGTCTTCCAGAACTTCTTCCTGTTTACCTTTCCCTTTTTTAAGAGCAGCTCGTTGCGATTTTTTCTCTTCTTTTTCCGCAAGCATGGCAGTTATAATGCTATCTCTTTCTTCTTCGGAAAAAGCATACTTGTGATTCTTTCCGACGTTTATTTTGAATAGCGGTGGCTGAGCAATATAAAGATATCCACGCTGAATTATTTCTGGGAAATATCTGTAATACAAAGTCAGCAACAAAGTCCTAATATGAGCACCGTCGACGTCAGCATCGGTCATAATAATCATTCTATGATAGCGAAGTTTTTCGATATCAAATTGTTCGCCGACACCGGCACCCATAGCGATAATCAGATTCTTGATCATCTCGGATGAGAGCATACGATCTAATCTTGCGCGCTCGACATTCAAGATTTTTCCGCGCAAAGGCAGAATAGCTTGATACTTTCTGTTTCTTCCTTGCTTCGCAGTACCACCAGCGGAGTCTCCCTCAACAATATACATTTCACATTTGGAAGGATCAGATTCGGAACAATCCGATAGTTTTCCAGGCAAGGTCAGTCCTTCTAATACTCCTTTGCGAATGACGGAATCACGAGCCGCTCTGGCAGCAAGTCTAGCCTTGGATGCCAACAGAGCCTTTTCGATAATTTTAGAAGCTTCCTGAGGATGCTCTTCAAAATAAGATTCCAAAGCTGAAGAGACTACGCTATCAACAGCTGTTCGAACTTCTGGATTTCCTAATTTTGCTTTAGTCTGACCTTCGAATTGTGGGTTTGGAAGTTTAACCGAAATGATTGCGGTCAAACCTTCACGCATATCTTCACCCGTGAGCTTGTCTGATTCTTTGAGATAATTGCTCTTTACAGCGTAACTATTTATAGAGCGTGTTAAAGCCGTACGGAATCCGGTAACGTGCATTCCACCTTCTGGATTGTACTCATTGTTCGCGTACGCCAAAACAGTCTCATCATAGTCTTCGGTATATTGGATGGCGACTTCAACCAATATATCATCAGAAATTTTGTTGATATATATAGGTTCATTCTTTACTTTGCGCCTGCGGTTAAGCTGACGGATATATGAAATGACTCCACCTTCAAAGTAATACTGATAAGTAATACCCTCGCGCTCGTCGGTAATCTTAAAGTGTAGACCCTTGGTCAAATATGCCTGAGAGCGTAAGTGTTCCAAAACGGTCTTAAGCTTAAAGTCTACAGTCGTGAAAATCTCGACATCAGGATAAAAAACTGTGGTCGTACCGGTTTGTACAGGATCATTTTTAGAAACCTTACCGATTTCTTTAACCTTACCCTGAGGCACACCTTTCTTATAAGTCTGTTCGTAAACAACTTGGTCTCGTTTGACTTGTACGGACATATCCGTAGAAAGAGCATTGACGACAGCGGCTCCGACTCCGTGCAATCCGCCGGAAACTTTGTAGCCAGATGCATCCCCACCGAATTTTCCACCGGCATGCAAAACGGTCATGACTGTTTCTAAGGCTGACTTCTTTGTTTGTTTGTGCAGGTCAACTGGAATACCGCGCCCGTTATCGCTAACGCGCACTCCACCATCTTTTTGTATTGTAACGTCAATACGAGTGGCATAGCCTGCCATTGCCTCGTCGACAGAGTTATCTACAACTTCCCAGATCAAGTGATGCAAGCCTGCTTCCCCTGTAGAACCGATATACATCCCAGGGCGTTTTCTGACAGGTTCCAGACCTTCAAGAACAGTAATATTCTCAGCATTATAACTTGCTGGTTTGCCAGCTTTCTTCAAATCTTTTTCAGTATCTTTTTTTGCCATATATTAGCGAATTTCTGCGTTTAATTCATTCTCCAGACCCTTAGTAATTATAGCATGAATCTCAGAAATTTCCGAGGAGCTCAAGGTGCGTTCTTCTGAGGCAAAAACCAGCCTGAATAATATATTTTTCTTACCATCGTTTAGCATGTTCTTATGGAATTGTGGCAAGCTGCCTTTTTCATAAAGATACGGAGCATCTATTACCTGGATATCTTTTAATAAGGATCCGCCTGATTTTCTTATGATATTTTCTACACTTCCCCATTTTATGGAATCATCAATAACAATTGAGACATCCAAAGAGGATTCTGGAAATTTGCCATATGCTTTAAATATTTTAGGTTTGCAAAGTCCAAGTATCTTTTCGATATACAAGGAAGCAATTACGACGTTTGCAGATAGATCTTCAGAGTCTAAAATTTTTATAGAGCCTAGGTCTTTCTCTTTTGTAGAAGAAACTTGTATAACATTCTCCGAAAGAGCAGAGAATTCTAAAGGTTCCAGGACTCCTAGAATTTTTGAGAGTGTAATCAGATCACCTTTGATCTGTGAAATGGATAATTCTGTTTGCTGCTTATTATTGAAGATGGATAGTCCCAAGAAGAAGTCTTCTTTAAGATAACCTCTATAACCAAAACCCATTTCAAATAATTTGAATTTATCAAAATGTTTTGCGTTCGACTTGACTATCTTCAAAATAGAAGTGAAAAGATTCCTACGTAAATATTCAGTTTCAGAACTTAAAGGATTCGTGATCTTTATATATTCGCTCGGCTTGGCCTTTTCTTCTAAAATATCTTTTTGGCTTAAAAAGGCATATGTCTGAATTTCTGAATATCCTAAATTGGCAACTTGTTCCTTAACCTGCCAGATATCTGTTTCGGCATTATGAATGAGCGCCTTTCTGCTGATGGACAAAGGCTGGCGTTCTAATGCCTCATTCATTCCTATGTAACGGACGACTTCGTCGGCAATACCCGCTGAGTCAGAAATATCCTGCCTGTACCAAGGAATTTTAGCTGTAAGATTTTTACTTCCAGAAACCGTAATGCCAATTTTCGGCAGGAATTTTTTGACCTGAGCTTCGGAAACGTTTGCGCCAAGGATATCATTAATTGCTACTACATCAAATTTTACTGATGATTCTTTAGCCTTTAAAAGATTCTTATCTTGAAGCACATAGTTTATTTCCAATAATTCTGCCGCCGCATATTTTTTTAGCAACTCTATAGCCGTCAATAAAGCGTAGACTGCCTGCTCTGGAGCCGTACCTTTTTCAAACAAAGAAGACGCATCAGTTCTCAAACCGATTATCTTAGAAGTCTTACGAATGGAAACGCCGTCGAATAAAGCCGCTTCCAAAATAATCTCTTCAGTCGATTCGGTAATGCGACTGTTATTACCTCCGATGATTCCAGCAACGCCTAATATATTTTTATCGTCAGCAATCATCAGTGCACCCTTGCTAAGTTTATATTTTTTAGAATCGAGAGCTTCGACTTCTTCTCCACCGACAGCTTCTTTGACTTTTATTTTTCCAATAATTTTTGTGGCATCATAAGCGTGCATCGGCTGTCCGACATTAGACATAATAAAGTTAGTTATGTCAACAACATTGTTGACGCTAGACTGTCCGATTGTTTGAAGAGTCTTTAAGATTTCTGGATCGGTATTAGCGACTTTTACCTTAAGTCTTGCGCCAAAATAAGCTTTGGATTTGATTGTCTCCAAGCCAAGCTTTAGAGAGTCACTGGTTTTTGTATTTTTAATTACCGATATTTTTGGAATGGAAATGTCAGACTGAACCTTCTTTAAAGCCGTCATCGGTTTTAGATCATCCAACATCCCTGAGATTTCTCTGGCGATACCAATATGTGAATGCAGATCCGGTCTGTTGGCAGGCAAAGAAAATTCGAAGAGATAATCTACTATTTTACTTTTTTTATTTAAATGTTCTTTTAAGTCTATTCCAGGCTTTAGGGTTTTCGGTAAAATAAGAATTTCTGGTTTTTCTTCTGGTTTTTCATTAATACCTAATTCAAAACCGGAACAAATCATTCCATGAGATTCAATGCCTCTGATTGTCGCGGTACCTAGAATAAAACTTTCATGTTCATCTGAGTGAATATTGTTTGGGATAAAAGCCCCAGGCAGAGCCAAGGCAACCATATCCCCCGGTTCATAGTTATCCGCACCGCAAACAACTGGAGAGATTATACCCTTTTCACCCAAATCCAAAGTGACTATCTTAAGTCTATCCGCATTTGGATGCTTATCTTTGGTAAGAACTTTAGCCGCAAAGACATTACTAAAATCGTATTGCTTCTCGTGTATCTCTTCTATCTTTTCAACCTCAAAACAGTGTTCGGCTATTTGCAATGATAATTCTTGTGGACTGATTTCCGGGAAATCAACGTATTTTTTAAGTAAGTTATATGATGCTTTCATGTTTATATGCTAATAGTAATTACAACCGTCTGAAGTACAAAGATATTTACTCTTACCACCAACCGCGCTTTCTAATTGTGCCTGCAATCCATATGTCGCATTATCCTGAGAAACAGTATAGACATAATCTTGTTTGGTCAAAGGATCTTGTGGAATGGTCGTTATATATTTAGGCGAGAGCCCTTGCTTCCAAGTACTTTGCATCGGATATACGGATTGTGTCGGGTTAGAAGGATTCGCGTGATCGTTTGAATATAAATCAAGCGCTTGAGAAATCATCTGTAAGTCACTAAGCCTTTGCGTATCTCTTTGACTAGAGATATCCCCTGATTGGAATTTAACAATGTCCGAAGCATGATATGTAACCGCCTTATTTTGAGTTTCTGAATAGTATCCTAGATTAAAGTCCGCTCCAGAATTTACAGAAGCATAAGTATAAACATAAGGCGCAACATTTGTCGGATCTATAGTATTAACCGCGATACCAGATAACATCGGTTTGATATCACTGGTCATCTCATCGTAACTAGTTGTATCAGGATAGTTCCCTATTTGCTGCTGATATTTTAGAATTGCGTATCCTATAAGCTTGATTGCGGTTAACCTTTCAGTATCGCGATTTAAGGCTTCGGGTGTTCCGCTAGTAGCTGATATTGTTTGACTCTCATAAGCGGTAAAGAAATTTATCAGACTGCTATCTAAAGTTGTAGTCGTGGGCGCATGTAATGAATATTTGGCAATGTTTGCCGCAATCTGGACCAAGTCCGCGTCGGTAAATTTTTGCTCTGTATGACTATTGTATTTATATTGAATATCAGCGCTATCGGTATATAATGCATTGCCTCCAGTGTGCGAGTTTAAAGGATCGGTATTGAAGACGTTTACCTCGTCACCATCGGCGAGACCATCATTGTCTGTATCAGGGTTAGTCGGGTCGGTGCCTAACTTTTGTTCTTGCAGATTAGTCAAACCATCATTGTCAGGATCAGCGTTGTCCCCACAAATAGATTGCTTATCGGTAGAACAATTACCATTAGAATCTAGATCTTGCGCAAAATATTTGTTGAGCCAATCCGAATTCAGCTGAGAAGCGACTACTGGTGTGGTGTTAGTATTGTTAGAATTATTTTGATTGTTATTTGTAGTGACGGCTACTGGCTCTTTAGGACTCTTGCTACCTAAAAGAAAATGCGCGGCTATAACGATTATAGAAATTACTACTACTGTTATTACAAAAATAATTCCTGTTTTTTTCCAATTGATAACAAAAGGAGTTGACTGCTTTGGAGAAGAGTTAAAAGATTGAGATGTTGGCGATTGTAGTGCTTCCGACGCAGAAGAATCAGGTATAACAGCACCTGGAACGACAGTCGACGGCATAAATTGACTCTGAGGCCTATAACTATTTTGGTTAGTAGTAAGAGACACACTCTTAATTAACGCTCCAGGAACTATTGGTTTAGTATAGTTTCTAGGGGTCTCAAAACCTTTTGGCATAGTCTTAAAAACCAAATCATTAAAATCGATTGGTTTGCTGTCTTCATCGACAACGACAGGCTTGGTCGTCTGAGCTATGAAGTTTTTTTGTTGACTATCCAATTGAGTATCAGACATTTTTTGTTTTTAAAATTGGCTTAGGAAACGAAGATCATTTTCCGCGAGCATACGAATATCAGGTATGGCATATTTCATTAAGACCAATCTAGAAATGCCAAAGCCGAAAGCAAAACCTTTATACTTACCTTCTGGATAACCCGCATGTCTAAAGACTTCCTTATGGACCATTCCACAACCTAAAATTTCTACCCAACCTGTCTGTTTACAAACCGAGCAACCTTTTCCGTGACATAGCAAACAGCTAATCGCCAATTCTGCGCCCGGTTCAACAAAAGGGAAAAATGAAGGTAATAATTTTGTTTTTACTTCTGGACCAAAAATCGCCTTTAATGCATAGTCCAAAGTCCAGGCCATTTCAGCAAAATTTATGTTATCACCGACAAGCACACCTTCCATATATTGATAGCTATGTTCATGAGAGGCATCTAATGCCTCGTTTCTATAGACTCTTCCCGGCACGACGATAGAGAACGGCGGTTCATGCTCCTGCATATACCTGACCTGCATATTAGATATTTGGGTACGAAGCAACATTCTCTCGTCTTGGTTATGCCTGACATTCTTAGGAGTCTCTAAATCCAAATAAAAAGTATCCTGGCTATCTCTTGCTGGATGGGTGTCAGGCATATTCAAGGAATCAAAGTTATAGAATTCCGTATCAATTTCAGGCGCCAATTCCACGTCAAAACCTAAACCGATAAAAACCTCTTCCAGCTTTTTTTGGAATTGCGAAACAGGATGAAGTCTTCCGACATCAGGAGTAGAAGCAGCAACTGTCAAATCGTTTCTTTTTAAACCAGCTTCATTTAAAAGATTTTCTGTTAAAGAAATTTTGGACTCAATCTCTAATTTTAAAGTACTGATCAGATTGCCGAATTCTCTCTTCTGCTCGATACTTAGATTCTTAAAATCATTCAGGAGCGAAGTTATAAGACCATCTTTGCGTCCGATAAATTTTGTTTTCAATCGCAATAGCTCATTGCTATTCTGAATTCCCCGTAGCTCTTCATAAAAATCCGTTTTTATTTTTTCTATTATTTCTTTATTCATAAGTGTGTGATGTATAAGTTTAACTCAAATCCGTCTTTACATAAGAAAGAAGAGCTCAAAACAAATTAAAGCAAAAAATAATGTGGCTTCTATCCACCAGTAAGACAAGCCTCTTGAAGATAAAAACAACGAAAATGCAACAAAAAAAGCGAATAGACCGGCCTCGCGCATTGCCTGATTCATTCTTTGGTAATGCAATATATTTTGCCTAAACCTTGTTGAATACAGGAGTAACGAGACCAAACAAAAACAGAATCCGGCAATACAGACATACGCTAAAAAAATTACGAACCAAGAAGCTTTAAAGGGATCTGCCGTAGTTATAATTGCCGCAAAAGCAACTGCAAATAACAGCGCTGTAAAAGCAAAAAGATTCAACTGTTTTTTTAAATTTTCATGCATTTGCTATACAAATTATAACACATTAATGGAAAAACTACGAACTAATCTAAGTCATCAAATTCACATTTATGTTTCGGGGCTTTCCTATCCAGCTCTTTGAACGAGTCGTGCACGATAGCCTGCCTTATGTCTTCTATCGTAAAAAGCATATCCTCTTTTATCTTCGCAAGCTCTTCTTCGTCACCCAAAAACGTTTCAGAAAAAGTATCATCCAACAAATACCAATAGCGCAAAGCGGAGACTTTTTCCTTCATATACTCTTGCGCGGCCCATTGGTAAATCAATAATTGGTCCTTACCATCCTTATCCAAGTCTTTTTTGCTCTGTCCCGTCTTGTAATCTATTATGTTCAAACCTTCTGGCATAGGATCCGCGCGATCAATCTTTCCGACAAAGAAATAATTACCTATAGGCAACCTGAAGGATTTCTCTATATATTTTGGCAAAACTGGATTTTTCAGAAAGTCCTCATAAAATGACTTTATTATTTTTTTACCGTTGGCGCGATATTCTTCTTTTTGCGATTTTGTCTCATACCATTCATCTACCCAACAGCGTTCATATAAAGCGCTGAGTTCTTCCAGAGTAGGTAGAGAGCCCTTACCGCTCCTAAAGAGATCTCCTTGATTAGAATTAGATTCAGCTACATACGCGCTCAAAAACAATTCCAAAGTTTTATGTATGGTATTACCAAAAGATAAATATGAACTTCCTGGCAGAGGTAATTTTAACCAATGTCTGTATTTGAAGCGCATCGGACAGGTCTTGAAGTCAGAAAGCT